>JGI12104J13512_1001173_pt1 | contig 20100 bp, 26 predicted proteins | sample TerdegcTABiofilm_FD_13512 | JGI IMG/M metagenome (IMG submission 13512)
TTGGTTTCCATCGATGTTAAGGTTGGCGACAAGGTGAAGAAAAACGATCCGGTTGCTACCATGGAGGCCATGAAGATGATTATTAAGGTATTTGCCCCGGCCGACGGAACCGTCGCTTCAATTAACGCTGAAGCCGATACTAATGTTGATCCGACCACAGTGATTATGACTCTGGAGTAATTTATCCATTCTTCCTGCGGCCGGAGCAAGAGAAAAAATGATGCCGGCCGTCGCCGCGGGCGGCCCCTTCCTTTTCTGATGCCTGCGAGGCGGCCGTCAGCATTTTTCTAAAGATATAATTTTACAAGGGAGGTGTAGTATGGAAATACAAGAATTTATTACCGGGCTGATCACTATCTGTGTAGTAAACCTTGTCTTGAGCGGGGATAACGCTGTTGTGATTGCCCTGGCCAGCCGGAACTTACCCCCCAAGCAAAGGAAGCTGGCGATTTTTTGGGGCAGCGCGGGGGCAATTATCCTGCGTGTAGTCCTGACGGTTGTCGCGGTAATGCTTTTAAAAATTCCTTACTTGCAAACAATCGGAGGTTTGCTGCTGATCTGGATCGGGATCAAGCTCCTGGTTGAAGAAGAAGATGAAAACGAGATGGAAGCATCCAGCAATATGATCACAGCAATTAAGACGATCATTGTCGCCGACCTGATCATGAGCCTGGATAATGTCCTTGCCGTGGCGGCGGCCAGTAAGGGGAATTATACGTTATTGATCATCGGTCTTGCAATCAGTATCCCGATTATTATTGTCGGCAGTCAATTGCTTGTTTGGCTGATGAACAAGTTTCCGCCCTTTGTTTATATCGGCGCAGGCTTGATTGCCTGGACGGCCGGGGAGATGATCAACGGGGATAAAAAAGTCGCGCCCTTAATTTATAACTTTGATCATGAAAAACTGGCTGAACTTTACAAAGTTAGTGTAGAAGAATTGCACAGCATCAATATACCCCATTCAGTATTAAACGTGCCTGAGAGTCTGGAGTGGGTGCTTCCCGCGATTATCACAGTGTTTGTTTGCGTTTACGGCTGGCGGGTGAAAAGCCGCAGGAAAGCTGCGGAAGTTGCGGAAGGCCCGGCTGCTAAATAGGCCACTTTCAGTTTGTTGAATGTAGAAGCTTAAGTTGTGAATTTGTTGAATATAATCGGGTCTTTCATTGAACATGATCGACCATCAGCACAACCAGCTGGCTGGTGGCCGTTTGAGTATTTTATGCTGAGATAAGAGGTGGCAAAAGCGAAATGCTGGATGTTATAACCAGTTATGACTTTATTTTCAATGTTTTTGGCGGGTTTACGCACTTCACCTGGCAAACAGCGGTGATGCTAATTATTGGCGGAATTCTAATCTATCTGGGAGTTGTCAAGGATTACGAGCCGCTGCTGCTGGTACCCATCGGATTTGGCTGTATTGTCGCGAACCTGCCTTTAACCGGCTTAATCCATGTACCGAGAGAAGGATTTGTGTTCCATGATAGTGTCCGTGATATTCTGAATAGTGCGGGAATTTTACCTCTGCAGGAAGGCGCGAAGCTTGTCGATGAGGGAATTTTGGATGTCTTATATAATGCAGGAGTAGGCAACGAGCTGTTCCCTTGCCTGTTGTTCATCGGGATTGGGGCCATGACCGACTTCGGCCCGCTGCTGCAAAACCCCAGAATTCTTTTACTGGGTGGAGCAGGTCAGTTTGGTATTTTCTTAACCTTGATCCTGGCGTTGCTTCTCGGTTATGAAAAGCTGGAAGCAGTTTGCGTGGCCATTATCGGAGCCTGTGACGGGCCCACATCCATCTATGTGACGACTAAATTTAAACCGGAGCTGCTCGGTCCCATTTCAGTGGCCGCCTACTCTTATATGTCACTGGTGCCGATTATCCAGCCCCCGGTGATGAGGCTTGTTACAACGAGGAAAGAGCGGGAAATGGCAATGTCGTACGATGTTCTTAAACCTGTTTCTCAGACTACGAAAACATTATTTCCTATTGTTGTTATGATTGTTACTCTGTTGATAGCACCCTCAGGAGCGCCTTTAATGGGGACATTAATGCTGGGCAACTTTTTGAGGGAGTGCCAGGTGGTCGGCCGGCTGGTGAAGTCTGCTGAAAACGAAATAGCCAGTATCACAACTTTATTCCTCGGGCTTACTGTCGGGTCGACTATGAACGGCGATGTTTTCTTAACCGCGAAGACCCTGGGTATTTTCGCCCTCGGTTTCATAGCGATTTGCGGTGATACTGCGTTCGGTGTCATCGGTGCTAAGATTATGAACATTTTCTCAAGGGTCAAGATTAATCCTTTAATTGGCGCTGCCGGTATCTCGGCTTTCCCGATGGCCGCCCGCGTGGTGCATAAGGTGGGAACTGAAGCCAACCCGCAAACATACCTCCTGATGCATGCCATGGGCGTGAACACCGGCGGGCAGATCGGCTCGGTGCTGGCGGCCAGCGTGATGATTGCGGTTATCAGCGCTCTGCAGAGTATGGGTGTTGCTTTATAATATTTGGTTTAAAGCAGGTGATAATCAATGACAGAAATATCAAATATGAATTTCGGCTGGTTGTTAACGGTTGTAGCCGGGGGATTAACTCTGGTTTCTCTCGGAGTTATGATTATAGTAACTAATATATTGAAAAGCTTCCAGAAGTAATTTTATTACTATAACTTAACAGCATTTTCTTAGATTTCACGCCACTCAAACAAACAAAGTTGTGACATAATAATCATGTAGGTGAACCTCCTTTATTGGCGTAGGTGGTTTTTATACACTATTATTTTACCATGAGGATGTTCACCTGTTTTCTTTTTTTATTTGGGGTGAATTCTTTTTTTGTGGCTTTTCACTCTCTGTCATATCAGGTTTCTAAAACATCGGTATGAAAGGCGGGTACAGTAAAAATGGAGGTGGACTGGGGTAAGTCTCTAGTAGTAGCTTATACAGGCATCGTATCAGTTTTTCTCGCGTTAGGTATTCTAAGCCTGGCAGTCAGCATCTCGGGTTATTTCTTTAAACAGATTGAAAAAAGTAAAATGAAAAAAGTAAAGTCAAGCTCTTAAAAATGAATTACATTTGAACGTAAGAGTAATGTTAATGTGTTTGAGGCAGATTAGCTGAATGGGGGTAAACTTTATAAATGGAAACTATTGCCCATAGCTTAGAGGGGTTGGGCATCTGGTCGTTGGGTTGGAAGAACGTAGTAATGTGGATTATTGCCTTTATCCTGATGTACCTGGCAATTAAAAAAGGGGTCGAGCCCCTTCTGCTGGTTCCCATCAGCTTCGGAATATTTGCCGCCAACTTCCCGATGACCGGACTCACGAATCCGGGCGGGCTGTTTTACATCTTTTATCATTACGGCATCGAAACTGAGCTAATCCCGCCGCTTATCTTCCTGGGGCTGGGCGCTATGACAGATTTCGGGCCGTGTATAGCCAACCCGAAAACATTGCTACTGGGCGCGGCAGCTCAGGTAGGGGTTTATGCTGCTTTCTTCACCGCGCTGATACTGGGCTTCAGTATCCCGGAGGCAGCCACAATAGGCATTATCGGCGGAGCCGACGGGCCCACAACGATCTACCTGTCTGCCAACCTGGCCCCGCACCTGATGGGGGCTGTTTCCGTAGCGGCATACTCTTACATGGCCCTGGTGCCCATAATTATCCCACCCATCGCCAGGCTGCTCACAACCAAAAAGGAGCGGGAAATGGTGATGACCCAGATGAGGCCGGTAAGCAAAAATGAAAAAATCGTATTTCCCCTGCTGGCCTCCATCGTTATTATCTTGCTGGTTCCCCCGTCCGCTCCTCTGATGGCCATGTTTATGCTGGGCAACCTGTTTATGGAGTCCGGCGTGGTGGAAAGGCTGACCAGCGTGTCCCGTGACGCCCTGATGAATATAGTGACTATTATCCTCGGGGTTGGCGTGGGTTCTACTATGTCTGCCGAAAATTTCCTCAATCCCAGGACCATCTACATCTTTATCCTCGGAGTGGTGGCCTTCGCCTGCGCTACCGCCGGCGGAGTGATTATCGCCAAGATAATGAATCTCTTTTGCAAAAACAAGGTTAATCCTTTGATTGGCGCAGCGGGGGTATCAGCCGTACCTATGGCCGCACGGGTTGTGCATAACATGGGGATGCAGGCGAATCCGCAGAGCTATCTGCTCATGCATGCCATGGGCCCCAATGTGGCCGGTGTTATCGGCACGGCGGTAGCCGCAGGAGCGTTCATCCTGTCCATCAAGTAGAGCGGCCTCCAGCCGGTAAAAACCGCTCCAGATAGAATAAGAGCGTTTTTACCGGGATAGAGTGTAAAGGAGGGAATTCTTTGCCCGAGGAATATCAAGTAATTATTGCCGTTGCCGTATTTTTAACTACATACGCTGTAATCGCCTCTGAAAAGATCCACCGGACCACAGCCGCCCTGGTTGGGGCGTGCCTTGTAGTAGCCTTGAGCATCATCCGCCTGGAAGACGCGGTGCGTGCTATCGACTTCAATACTATAGGCCTGCTGACGGGAATGATGGTCATCGTCGGCATTACCAGGCGGACTGGTGTTTTTGAATACCTGGCCGTGAAGGCGGCCAAGGGTTCCAGGGGAGAGCCGCTGAAAATTATTGCCGCTCTAAGCCTGGTAACGGCTGTAATATCCGCCTTTTTGGACAACGTGACCACCGTGCTCTTGAATGTGCCGGTTACCTTTGCCATTGCCCAGCAGCTCAAGCTCAGCCCAGTTCCCTTCCTAATTCCAGAGATTATTGCATCCAACATCGGCGGCACGGCCACTTTAATCGGCGACCCGCCCAATATCATGATCGGCAGCGCCGCCGGGCTCGGCTTTATGGATTTTTTGATTAACCTGACGCCGGTAATTGTGGTCATTTATATCTTGACTGTTTTCTGCCTGCAGCTGATATACCGCAAACAGCTTGTTACGCGCCCGGAATTGCAGGCAAAAATCATGGAGCTGAACGAGCAGGATGAGATTAAAGACGCGGCGCTTTTACGCAAGTGCCTGCTGGTTGTTTCACTGGTCATCCTGGGCTTTGTAATGCACCAGTACCTCCACCTTGAGTCCTCCGTCATTGCCCTGTCGGGCGCCAGCCTGCTGCTGCTGATTACCAGGGACGACCCGGGTCATGCCCTGCAAGCAGTGGAATGGCCGGTAATCTTTTTCTTTGTCGGCCTTTTTGTGGTGGTAGGGGCTTTGGAAAAAGCAGGAGTCATTGAGGACGTGGCAAAATGGGCCCTGGATATTACCGGCGGTAACATTGTGCCTACCGGCATACTGATCCTGTGGCTTTCTGCCATTACATCAGCTTTTGTCGACAATATCCCGTTTGTGGCGACAATGATCCCTTTAATTCAGGATATGGGGCGCCTGGGCGGCATTGTTGATCTGAATTTTATCTGGTGGTCATTATCTTTGGGCGCCTGCCTGGGCGGCAACGGAACGGCTATCGGCGCCTCAGCCAATGTGGTGGTGATCGGTATGGCTGAAAAAAGAGGGCTGCATATCAGCTTTACCGGTTATATGAAGATAGCTTTTCCGCTTATGCTCATGTCCATAGTCGTTTCCATGGCTTACCTGCTTTTCGTGTATTTCTTCCATACTCAAATTGCCATGTTGGTCACGCTGGGTTTGGGAATAGCCCTCGCCCTAATCCTTAGAACTTTGACTAACAGGATGATAAAACAAAAACAGGTGTTACAATAAGTGATGGAGCCAAAACTTTCGCCTCGCTTAATGTAATTTACTACTATAAAATTGGTATACTTGACCGGAAATTGGTATCTGTATAGACTGATTATCATTCTGACACGCCTCATTATTCAAGAACCTCTTTATTTTGGCAGCCTAAGAGGGATATAAGTATCTGAAATGCATATAAAGTATTCTAACATGAAGGATTTTAATTGGATTATAAAGAATAAATTTATATAAAATTTGCAAGGAGGGTAAAAATGACAAGGGCGAGAATAGAGCCGGTTATTGATGAAAAAGAGTACCTGATAGAAAAAGTTTCTATTGATAATGTACCCGATCTCCGGTTAAAACTGGCGCGCAATTTTTAAATAGCCTGGAAGAGGCTGTTACTGACTGCAGGAAGCTCATTGAGGACGGGTTTATTTTAACAAGCTGCTGGGCGGACCCGGACGTAGGAATGGAGTTTATTTTAAAAAAGAAAAAATTATAATAATTTAATTTAGATGTCCTGTATTATTAAGGACTATTTTATTTGCCTTGACTTTTAACCGGGGAACAGATAAAATTATAGTTGAGTAAACGAATATTATCGGGGCGTAGCTCAGTTTGGCTAGAGCGCTACCTTGGGGTGGTAGAGGTCGCACGTTCGAGTCGTGTCGCTCCGACCAGCAAAATCAAGGGTTTCAGGAAAACGGGATCCTTGATTTTTTCATTTTACTGCAATCTTACTGCAATGAATAATAATTAAAAGTTAAGACTAAAGTTGATTTTAGTTAACTTTAAAAAAAACTCTTGAAAACACTTATGAATTAGGGTAGAATTCTGGTAAATCAAATATTCAGAGACTATGTTCGAGTGAACATTGCTTTGCTTTCCAAGCAAGTGCTGGATTGAAATGTTGCTGATGCCGAGCTCTGCGGCTAAAGCAGGCACTCTTTAGCGACGAGCTAAAGGAGTTTAATTCAGTATGTGCGAACAGTAGTCTCTTTTAATTTTTTAGCCCGCGCGTGCTGCGGGTTTTTGGTTTTTCGAAGGAGGTCGAGAAAATGAACAAATGCAATGCTTCCCCAGGATGCCACGACCCGAGACCGCTTAGCCCACCACACGCGAAAAAATGTCCCTATATGAAATTTCAGATCCCAGGGGGGCAGTAAAATCCCCAAGGTTCTTGAGTCATAGACCGGGCGGCTAAGTTTCTGCACGCGGGCGCAGATTTTGGTAGTGGGGTATTGCACCGGGCAAATCATTGGAAAGAAAATCAAAGCAAAAAAATATTGTACCTGGCCCTTTTCCGGGGCTCGCCAGCCCCGCAAACAGTTACCCTCCCGGAAGGACTTATTCCCTAAAGGGGATAGTAAAGATTCCCGGATGACCGGTCTGGCCGCACAGAAACCCGTTGGACCGGAGTTAATCGGGCAGCAGGTATATGAAACCCGCTCCTAAAAGCCCGCTATAAGCTAAAGCCCGGCTTGTAGCCGGGGTGGAGCGGGGCTTAGAGTAATTCAAGTAATTCCTCTACCGTAAGGTCCGCCTGCTCTAAAATGCTTTTGAGGACCATCGGGCTTAAAGTTTCCCCTGCATGGACTGGCACTGTCACCAGTTGACTGCCTGGCTTGTGTAGGTGGTAATGGCTGCCGGTTACTCTTACCACGACAAAGCCGGCTCTTTTAAGGGCTGATACAACCCTCTTCCCGGTGACCCTGGGCATCCTTGTCATGAAACACTTACCTGCACTTCAGCAAATTCAACGTCCCCTTGCGGTACTGGCTGGCCGATTAATTTAAGGGCCTCAATATGGCCGGTAATGGCTTCCTGGACCCGCTCCAAGGCTTCTTCCCTGTTCTTCCCCTGGGTAACACAGCCCGGCAGGGCAGGGACAGTAACAACGTAGACCTGCGCCTCATTATCCCACGTCAGGACAACCTTAAACCTCCGCTGCATTTGCAGATTCCTCCTTCTTGTCGGGGATATATTCAAACAAGTCCCCAGGCTGGCAGTTAAGAGCGGCACAGAGTTTGTCCATTGTTGAAAAGTCAATTCTTTCGGTTTTCTCATGATAAAGAAGAAAGATTGTATTTCTTGATAATCCTGTCTTTTGGGCTAACTCTGACATATTTACCCTCTGAGCACCAAGAATTTTTGATAAGTGGCATTTAACCACAAGCACCCCTCCTGATATTATTTTACTATTAGTAATAAATAATGTCTAGTTAATGATAAAAATTTTACTAAAACCGACATAAAACGCATTGACAATAGTGCGGTTATTAATTAAATTTGACCATGATTTTGACCGTTAACCAATAATAATACTCATTTAACAGACCCACTAATAGCTCCACTACCGAAAATTCCTCCGGGAACTGTTACAAATGTATCAGGTATGCCTCCCACTATTATACTTTCAGTAAGCGGCACCTGGGTGGAAACTACCGCTTCAGCTGTTTTAAACGGTACAACTATACGCACATTCGTATCGAGGTTAAGGTAGATGGTATGCCTGGTCTGGTTTATACCTGCTGAATCAAATCTATCAGTTATACTAAACCTGACCGTTCCCACTGGCATAATGCTGTACTTTATCCTCGGCCCATAATTCGCCAGTATAGGAACTCCCAGGAGTTGTCCTAAAGGGATACTAAAAGACTGCCACCTTAAATCTTCTAAAGTCTTTTGCACGGCTATGGTAATGCCTGTTGCAACTCTGTTCACCTTCAATGCATCAGCCTGCATTAAAGCAACTCGTCCCTGGTTATCTTTATGAATAATAATTAAATCCTGGTACTGTAGATTTTCATCAGCCGCCTCCCGTTGTATAGACTTTTGCACTGCTTCAGCCGCCAGTTGAACTGCCTTGATTTCTGCAATATCAAAAAAAACATCCCTTAGTTTTATGTCAACTAAAATAAAAAACAGAATTAATGCAATACTGGAAAAAACCAAAGCAATAACTATCTTATACGGGCGTCTTCTTTTAAACAAATACTCACCCCCCGCCCATCTCCCCAAAACGAGTAAAGCCAGTGAGTATAACGCTATTAATATTAATTTATGATTGTTACATCAAAATGAGTGCATTTAGGGAGGTATATTCAGGAGAAGAAAACCCCTGGCCGCAGCCAGGGGGATAAATTCATTCAATGATAAACTGATGATAGGTTTTCTTTCCCTTTCTGATCATTAATTTTCCATTTATAAAGTCTTTTTCTTTAACCATATAATATACGTCTGTTACCTTATTACCATTAATAGAAACGCCACCCTGGGAAATCAACCTTTTCCCTTCCCCCCTGGAAGGAATCAAATTTGCATGAAGCATTAAATCTAAGATTCCGATACCCCCGGATACCTGCCCGGGAGTTATCGTTGTGCCGGGAACATTATCAAAATTTTTTCCGGTACCAAATAAAGATTCCGCCGTATCCCTGGCTTTTACAGCCTCATCTTCCCCATGGACGAGTTTGGTAACTTCATAAGCCAACACCTTTTTGGCTTCATTTATTTGTTCCCCGGGCAGGCTGCCCAGTCTCTTAACCTCTTCCATAGGAAGGAAGGTCAGCAGGGCCAGGCAATTTTCCACATCAGGGTCGTTGATATTCCTCCAATACTGGTAAAACTCATAGGGACTGGTTTTTTCAGCATCAAGCCACAAAGCCCCGGCTTCAGTTTTTCCCATTTTCTTCCCCTCACTGTTGGTGAGAAGCGTAAAAGTTAAACCATAAGCTTCCGCCCCTTCTTTTCTCCTGATTAAATCTGCTCCAGCCAAAATATTGGACCACTGATCGTCCCCGCCCAACTGTAAGATACAATTATACCTTCTATATAATTCCAGGAAATCGTATGCCTGCATCAACATATAGTTAAACTCTAAAAAGGTTAAGCCTTTTTCCAGCCTGTTTTTGAAACACTCTGCAGTAAGCATCCTGTTTACTGAAAAATGCACCCCTATTTCTCTGAGGAAATCGACATAATTTAACCCTAGAAGCCAGTCACCGTTATTTACCATAATGGCTTTACCTTCATTAAAATCAATAAACCTTGAAAATTGTTTCTTGAAACATTCGGCATTATGCTGAATGGTATCGAGAGTCATTAATTTTCTCATATCGTTCTTGCCACTCGGGTCTCCCACCATGGCCGTACCTGCACCAATTAAAGCGATTGGCCTGTGGCCCGCCCTCTGCATGTGGGCCATCACCATCAACTGTAAAAAATGCCCTACATGCAGGCTGTCCGCGGTAGGGTCAAAACCTATATAAAAAGTAACCTTTTCATTTTCCAACAAGTTTATTAGAGGTTCCTGGTGAGTCATCTGTTTAATGTATCCTCTTTCCAGCAAAATGTCATACACACTGCCCATTTTACAGCCTCCCGCTATATTTACATTATTACAATAGTATATATTTAAACATTGCGATTATCAAATATTTTAAAATAGGCCCGGTATAACACTGATCCAGTTTGCAAAAAGCGATATTATACCCATTGCTTCAAGCCAGTCACCTGTAAAAGATACCTCCCTGGCACCTGTCCGCTTAATCCCGGGAATGAGACTCAAGGCGTCAGCATAGCCGGGCCAGATCACCTCTACCAGAATATTAACAGGGAACGCGCAGCGGTAAGGACGAAAATCCCCTTTCAAACCCCTCTGAGTCGCTCTCTTAGCCGCCTCCTTTATTTTTTTCAGTGAAATTTCCGGGTGGACATTCAAGGCGGCACAATTACCTGCTGCTTCTTTTACTACCACCGTTTCCATATCTGGTAAAATAATTTTTGCTTCATCAATAAATGCCTTGTCACCCGTAGCCAGACCAACCGGGATTCCGAAGAAACCGGCAGTAACAGCACTGATCAGAGCCTCTCCTGCATCGGCTCCATTTATTTTTAAGCTGGTTATTCTTGTATCGATGGTATGCGGCAATACAGCTCCCTCCATGCCACAACGCGCGTGAAAACCGACCAGAAAGACAAGGTTGCTTCGCTCGACGGAATCCATCCACATTAATTTCCTTTTACTTCCCCTGATCAAAGAAGCCCGTCCCAACAACTTATCAGGGATTATATTTTGCTTATCCCAATGAATATCAGATACAATAATTTCTTCCGCGCCGCCCTCTACTGCCCCCTCGATTGCAGCGTTAACCTCTGCAGTCATTTGTTCTCTGAGCCAGTATTCCTCCGGCGGCTTTTCAGGCCAGTTCACATAGCCAGTAATACCCTCTATATCTGCCGCGATAAAAACAGTATAAGGCACCATCAAATCAACCCCCGGTTAATTAAGCTACATTCCGGTAAAAAAGATAAGAGGCTCCCGCCGTCAAGCGAAGCCCTTACCATTAACACCATACCATTGAAATAAAAAACAGAAAGTATCACTTACTCAAACATATATTATTCCTTCATCAAAAACTGTCAAATTTTCCAATCCATCCCTAGTCACCAAAAAAGTATTTTCAACCCCTACCGCCCCTTCCGGGAAAACAAACTTGGGCTCCAGGGCAATGACCATACCTTCCTCCAGAGAAGTCTCAAACCCACGGCCGATTACCGGAAGTTCATCCAGCTCTATACCGACACCGTGACCGACAAATGATAACGGCACCGGAAAGCCCAAAAAGTGTCCGGCAAAAGCGCTTTCACCGGCTAAACGCACAGCCAACTCGTAAAGCTCACCGCAGGCTACTCCCGGCCTCGCTGCCTCTTTCATCTGCTCCAGGATATCAACTGCAATAGCATGAGCCTGGGCCAGGTGATCCGGCAGTTTACCTATACAAAAAATCCTGGTCTGATCCACCATATAACCGTCAAAAACAAACCCGTAGTCCACCAGCACCGGCTCATTCCTGCGAATCAACTTGTTGCTGGCACCCTGAGCAAACGCCGGCCCAACTCCTCTTCCGCCCACAGCCCCCCAGAAGTAGCTGGCACGCGTGTTATTGCCGGATAGTACATGGACATAAACCAGATCCTGGTTAAACCCACGCACCCTCATCATCCCGGGGTGCCCTTTCTTCCGGGAAACAGCTTCTATCATCCCGGCCAGTTCCAGCTCTGACATACCTTCCCGCAAACTGGCCTTGATAAATGAAAATATTTCACCATGAAATTTTACAACATCCCTGATTATTTCCAGTTCATAAGGCGATTTAACCATGCGCACTGTACGGATAAACTGGCCCACGTCAACAATCCTGGCCGGTTCAAAGAGTTTTTGGTAGTTTATATACTGCATTGCAGGCAACACATCCAGCTCGAAACCCAGTGTTTTAAACGGGCCATAACCATAAGACTGTAAGACTTTGTGTATATCTTTAAGACTTTCTAATCTGACGATATTTTCCAGAGCTGATTCTTCCCCAGCCCGCTCAAAGCTCTTCTTGACCATAAGTACCGGCTTGCCCTCAGCCGGGATAAAAAGGTGTGACTGCTGGATAGTTCCAGAAAAATAAAAAAGGTCGGCATTCTGGACAATAATTGCTCCGTCTATACCTTTTTGTTTTAAAATATCTTGCAGCCTGGCCGTCCTCTGATCCAGCTCGGACTTTGGAGTATACCGCAAAGTTTATCCCCCCTGTATCCATTCAATTGCAGTGCAGATGCCTTGTATCAACAGTTTAATTAATGTTCTTAATTATACCATTACCTGTTGCTGTATGGAATCCCCCAACTATCCTTTAATTCTAGAAAAATTCCTCCTGTTTTCCAGAGTTATACCGTATAACAGAGATAAAATATTCTAATTTTCGCCAGCCTGCAGACTGACTGGAATATCAAAGCCTAAACCTGCCGGCCAGGAAATTGGAACCATTATATTTTAATAATTGGGAGGATTTTAAACTTTTTTATCGAAGAAAGTAGATGCATGCTTTTTCTGAGCAATTCCCCCAATTAAAACAAGTCTTTTATCCAAAAAGGAGCCGTGTAATGAAAAAAATTAATTTTTTTATGCTCTTTCTTGCTATTGTGCTGATTACAGGGTTTTCAACCACAGTTGCTCACGCGGGACAACTGATACTCAAGCAAGGTATGTCGGGAAATGATGTGCTCGATTTGCAGCTAAAACTAAAGGAAACCGGATACTACCAGGGCAGTCTGGATGGAAATTTCGGCTCCGGAACCCGCAACGCAGTTATTAATTTTCAAGCTGACCGCGGCCTGGAAGTTGACGGTATAGCCGGTCCTGAAACGCTGAAGGCTTTAATGAAATTAAGCTCAATAAACAATTTATCAAGCCGGGGAAGGGTTAATTCTCAAATTAATGTATTGAAACAAGGCATGCAGGGTGATGATGTGCTCAAGCTGCAAACAAAATTACAAGAACTTGGGTATTACAATGGTATTCTTGACGGAGAATTCGGTCCTGCAACCCGCAATGCAGTTATTATATTCCAGGCGCAAAGGGGTTTGATAGCAGATGGCATTGCCGGCCCGGACACTCTGCGGGAGCTACAGAGCCAGAGCACGTCAATCAACATAGTTAACCGCGGTTCGGCAGCAGACCGGAAAGCCCAGACTATTATATCTTTTGCCAAACAGTTTTTAGGAACTCCCTATATTTGGGGCGGCAGCTCGCCTGCCGGTTTTGATTGTTCCGGCTTCACAAGCTATATATTCAGCCAGTACGGCATTAGTTTACCTCACGCTGCCGACGAACAGTTTAAGAACGGTATCCCGAAAAAAGAACCATATCCAGGGGACCTGGTGTTTTTTACCACATACGCGCCAGGACCCTCTCATGTTGGAATCTATATTGGAAATGATCAGTTTATCCATGCCAGTTCAGCTGCCGGTGAAGTGTGTATAACTCCGCTTTCCAATCCTTATTACAGCGCCAGGTACCTGGGAGCACGCAGTGTAACAAATTAAGTTATTTTCAGGACAGGAGGATGGAGGATTGTGTGTGGGTTGCCCTTATGGTATTTTTACAGCAAAAAAACACCTATGGATAAAAAACTGGAAGCGGTTTTTAAACAAATAGACCTTTTATCCCTGGAGCAACAAAAAGAGCTGCTCCGGATCCTGCAACTAATGCTGGCTGCCACCCAATCAGAAACTTCTTCAAATCCTACCGCTCCCGCAGGGAACAGTGCTGAATGATAATATCCCCGCGGTTTGTCCGCGGGGCTTTAAGTTACGATATTTTCTGGATAACCTCTTGCTGTTTATGCTTTTTACCAAAAACTTCTTCAGCGTAATCTGTTGAAATGAGGTAAAGGCTTACCCATAGATCATGCTCATTAGTTTTTCCTTCAAGTTCTCTTGCCAGATCTTTAAATCTTTTTCCCACTCTGTCCTTGAAGGCCGAAAATTCTGCCAGCAGTTCGACTATATCACGCTGGGTGTAAGAAGCTCCTTCACGTAATATTTTTGCCACATGAATCCCCCTATCGTATAAAACATGTAGTTTAGTTTAATTATAGCTATATAGGAAAAATATGTTAAGGGGTATAATTTGTCCTTTTAATAAATAAATTATCGATTAAACAACATATATAGTTTCCCGTGTTTCCCACAAAAAAAAGGGGGTTCCCCCTTCAGAGTGCAAACAAATTCCATTGATATTACAATATATGGATTTATCGACAGTCTGAAGAGGGAGGCCCCCCATGCGGTAGATTTTTAGAAATTGCTATACCGGCCCAAATTCTGCGCACCCATTCCTATCATGGATTGGCCAGCAAAACCGGAGCTCAACTGGCCGCTGGTGCCATAGTTTGAACCATAAGCAGTTGTGTACTGGCTTCCGGTAAATCCGCTTCCCCCGTATTGGCCGGGTGTACCGTGGAAAGATACCGGATGAGCCGGTTCAACTGTATAGTTGCCTGCGCTGGTGCTTGCGTACCCACTCTGTCCCAAATTTGTGCTGAACGCTCCCCCGCCGTAAGTACCGGGCCCAAGATTTCTCTGCGAACCTAGCATACCTTGATTTGCCAGATTGCTGATATACTGGTTGGTGGCATAATCACTGCCGGCGAATCCCGTTCCATAACGGTTGGCCGCCATTGCGCTGATTTGCTGGTTCCGGTTGAACTCATCGTAGCGGTTGCCGCCGAACTGGGCTCCCAATGTCCCGTACTGGACCGGGCCATATTGTTCTGTGGTGGCACCCACGCCATAGCCTCCGAACTGCCCGGCTCCAAACTGACCACTTGTAAAAGGCATATTGTACATCTGAGAGCTTATCTGCTGGGCCATACTGCCGATCATATTGATATCCTGGTTCAAACGGTTGCAAATCTGCTGGATGGTCTGAAGTTGTTGTGTTACAGCGCTTTCATTTTGGCTTAAGCGCTGAAGCTGGGCTGCATGGTTAGCTTCCGAACGCTGCAATTGCCCTGCAACCTGACTAATGGTATTTAACTCCTGCCGCAAGTCCTGAATCTGCCTTTGAAGCTGAAAAATTTGATCCATTGTTTTTCCCCCTTGCTGACTTAGGCTTATACAGCCTTTTGTGAATATTATTCTACTTTATGCTACCGGTTATTAGTGGGAGATAATGGAATACACATACTGCTTTTACATCATAATATAAGGGAATCTCCCTACTCTGAAAACAAAATTTACCCGGGCAGGGTATTGTCTCTGTTCACTCCAGTGCTCCGCGCCGACAGCACCTAAGCTCGCGTCGGGCGAAATTGGTCCGCCTTCAACTCGCCGTCCTGGCCCGGTGAAGGCTGGCGCGAACATCCTGTCCGCGCCCCCAATTTCGCTTCCTCGCTTCGCCGGGTGCTGTTACCGGCGCTACGCAAGTCGTTCACTCGGGACAACCACCCTTCCCCCAGCTATTTTCATCCTTCTGCTGGCGCCGCACCGGCGGCATGGGTGTCTAAAATGTTTTTGTTCAGGAGGTTTTTTGAATGACGATCCGCTTCGGACCCGCAGGAGCTTCCAAATCTTTTTACGCAGAGGGGCATAAGTCTTCGCTGGACATGCCGGAATGGTTGAAAAAACGTGGCTTAAACGCCTTTGAATATCAGTGCGGCCGGGGCGTGAACATCAGTGAAGAAACGGCAGCCCGGCTGGGCCGGCTGGCAGCGGAACAGGGAATACAAATGAGCATCCATGCCCCTTATTATATAAACCTGGGTACAACAGACCCGGAAATAAAGGTCAGGACCAGGATGCACCTGTTAAAGTCACTAAAAATCGCACGGGCAATGGGAGCAAAAACGGTGGTATTCCACCCGGGAGCGGGAAGCGGCGGCACCCGCAAAGAAATCATGGCCAGGGCGAAGGAATTTTTAAGAGAAATCCTGGCAGAAGCAAAAGAGGAAGGGCTTTCCGGCATTTTCCTGGCACCTGAAACAATGGGCAAAAAAAACCAGCTCGGTTCACTGGAGGAAGTGCTGGAACTGTGCGAGTTTGGAGAGCAGATAAAGCCTGCCGTTGATTTCGCTCATATTCACGCCTTAACAGGGGGAGGCTTATTGAATAAAGCCTCTTTTGCCGCGATTCTGGAAAAGATCGAGAAAAGGCTGGGAACTTCTTACCTTCAGAACCTTTATATCCACTTCAGCCCTGTTGAGTTTACCGGAGCCGGGGAAAAGAAACACCGGACCACTCTGGAGGCCAGTTTTGGGCCTGATTTTACTTTCCTAGCAGAGTTGCTGGTAGAGAGGAATTTAACACCTACCATCATCTGCGAATCAGCGGGGCGGCAAGCGGAAGACGCGGCGATCTACCGGGAGATATATCTCAAACTGTTAGCCCAGGCCACAGGAAAACATTGTGGGGAGTGAACAAAGGACACGCCCCACAACCAGTTTATTTCCAACCTGTAAGACTAGTGCGTTTCCACATCGCGGGCACCATTTTCGCGCATGATCCTGGCCGCATCGTTAATCTTCGTTTCATCGGTACGGACAGAAGCCAGGATTTTACCTTCCTTAACCTTTCCCTCATAGTATTTTCCGCGCTCAGCCGGAATGCCCCAGTCAATCAGACCACCCGCTATTCCACCGGTGGCCGCACCTGACAGCAGACCGGCGATAGGGCCGGCAGCAACAATCGGTCCAACCCCCGGAATGACCAACGCGCCTGCTCCCATAGCCAGACCGGCAAGACCGCCCAGCACGCTGCCCGCGCTGACCCCGGAGGCAACACTCCCGCCACCGGTATCACGGCGGTACTCTCCGGTGTCGCCGCCAGTTTTTCCCTTATCCGCAGCCAATATGGAGATCTCTTCATAAAAACCCCGGCCGCGCAATGACGAAACCGCCTTTTCCGCCTGCTCCCTTGAGTCAAATAAACCTACCACAGTTTTCAACAAACAAAATCCCTCCTTGTCTAATATCCTTACCTTCTTATATTTTCACGTAATATGGTTTTCTATACTGCTTATCTGGTAGATATATTTTTTGCCAAAATTCCGGTTCATTTTTTTTTCAGTTTTGATATAATATTGTATGTTTGTTGTAACAATTGATTTTGAGAACCGGCAATAACCGGGACCCCAAAATATACCTACATTAATCAATTATGGAGGTTTGAAAAATGCTGCCGACCCCTAAGAAATTTTTTATTACCGCGGGCAGTTCCGAAGGGAAAAGCCCTCTAACCGCATTTGACAATGCCCTGTTAAAGGGAGGAATTGGCAATCTTAACCTGATACGTGTAAGCAGTATCCTGCCTCCAGGTGTGCAATATTGTCCCGAAATAAAAATCCCTCCCGGGTCGCTTGTACCTACAGCTTACGGGTACATTATCAGCAATGTCCCCGGTGAATTGATCGCAGCCGCTGTAGGGGTGGGCTTTTCAAAAGATACCTTTGGAGTCATCATGGAATTCTCCGGCAAATGCAGCAAAGAAGAAGCAGAGAAAAAAATTGAAGAGATGTTGAGGGAGGCCTTTGAATCAAGAGGAATGGAACTGGCAGGCACTAAAATCGCCGCTGTGGAACACCGCGTGGAAAAAGTCGGCTGCGCGCTGGCTGCCGTGCCCCTTTGGTATTAATTAATCGCTTAAACATATATGCCTCTGACGCGATACCAGCAGAAGGATGAAAATAAGCTAGGGAAGGGTGGTTATCCCGAGTGAACGACTTGCGTAGCGACGGTAACAGCACATGGCGAAGCGAGGAAGCGAAATTAGGGGCGCGGACAGGACGTACGCGCCGGCCTTCAGCGAGCCGGGACGACGAGTTGAAGACGGACCAATTTCGTCCGAAGCGAGCCTTGGTGCTGTCGGTGCGGAGCACCGGAGTGAACAGGGATAACACCCTTCCCGGGTAAATTCTATTTTCAGGTTAGTTACATCACTATTATTTCAGAGGTGTTGAAGTTGGATCTATGGTTTAAGGAATATCAAACAAGCGACATGGTTATATCCTGCCGGGTGTCTCGCACCCTGCACGAGGAAAAAACACCTTTTCAAAACCTGGCCGTTATTGATACGGTAGAGTTCGGCCGGATGCTCGTGCTGGACAACATTATTCAAACCACGGTAAAAGATGAATTTGTCTACCACGAAATGATCACCCACGTCGCCCTCAACACTCATGCCAGCCCGGCAAAAGTCCTTGTTATCGGCGGCGGCGACGGAGGAGCGGTGCGGGAGATTGTCAAACACCAGTCTATTGAGAAAGTGGTTCACTGCGAAATCGACGGGGCCGTGATTGAGGCGTCCAGAAAGTACCTGCCCGAAATCAGCTGCGCGCTGGATCATCCCAAAGTTGAAATTGTAGTTGATGACGGGATCAAGCATGTCCGGGAAAACAAGAAAAGCTATGATATAATTTTAGTCGATTCCACAGACCCGATCGGGCCGGCTGAAGGGCTTTTTAGCGCTACTTTTTATCAGGATATCTTTGATTCACTAAACGACGACGGTATTTTTGTCGCTCAGACCGAGTCACCGTTTTTCAACGGCGATTTGATTCAAAGAATTTTTAAAGATGTATCGGGGATTTTCCCCATAACCCGTCTTTTCCTGGCAAACATCCCGTCTTACCCGGGCGGGCTGTGGACCTTTACCATGGGTTCAAAAAAATACGACCCTTTAAACGTGGACATCACTAAAATTAAAGAGATGGACACAAAGTATTACAGCCCGGCCATTCACCACAGTTGCTTCATCCTGCCCCCCTTCGTGAAAAACCTGTTGAAATAGTTATGGAGTGAATAGCTTGCTGGACCTGGTAGAAAAACAGACAGGATTTATGGGATGTAACGACAGCTATGAGCAAGCCGGGATAATCCTTGTTGGAGCGCCTATGGATCTTACCGTGAGCTTCCGGCCGGGTACCCGGATGGGCCCCCAACAAATCCGCCGTGTTTCATACGGGCTTGAGGAATACAGCATCTACCTTGACAGGGATCTGTGTGATTGTAATTTTTATGACGCAGGAGATATTACTCTCCCGTTCGGGGCGGTTCAGGAGAGCCTGCGCCGCATCGGCCGGGTTGTTTCAAAAATTTTACGCGACGGCAAGTTCCCGCTAGTGCTGGGTGGTGAACATTTAATCAGCCTGGCTGTGGTCCGGGAGGTTGCCAAAGCCTACCCGGACATAGCGGTAATTGTTTTTGACGCCCACGCCGATCTCAGGGGAGAGTACCTTGGCGAGGATTATTCACACGCTACGGTGATGAGGCGGGTTTCAGAAATAATCGGCGGCAAGAATCTCTACCAGTTGGGTATCCGGTCCGGCACCAGGGAGGAATTTGACTTTGCCCGCAAGAATACCAACCTGTATATCAATGAGGTTGTCAACCCGCTGCAAGAAATTATTCCACATTTTGGGGATAGGCCGCTATACATATCGCTGGATATCGACGTGGTGGATCCGGCTTACGCTCCCGGCACCGGTACGGCAGAACCAGGCGGCTGCACTGCCCAGGAAATCATTAAAGCCGTCCACATGCTGGGCAGGTTAAATGTTGTCGGCTTTGACCTGGTAGAGGTTTGCCCTCCCTGCGATTTATCCGAGCGAACCGCCCTTCTGGCTGCAAAACTTGTCAGGGAAGTAATATTATCTTTTAATTTTGCTCCTAAAAAAAATCATCTTCCTGAAAATTTTATTTGACTTCAATCAACAATTTCGTTATACTTAACAATGTCAGTGGTTGAGATCCAAAAAGTATCACAGCCACAAATGGAGCTGTGGTGTAGTGGCCTAACATGCCTGCCTGTCACGCAGGAGATCGCGGGTTCGACTCCCGTCAGCTCCGCCATTAAACGCCACGGTAGCTCAGTTGGTAGAGCAGCGGACTGAAAATCCGCGTGTCGGCGGTTCGATTCCGTCCCGTGGCACCATCTTTACAAACTTTTTAAAAATATGATATAATAAATTTAGTGCGGAAGTGGCTCAGTGGTAGAGCATCGCCTTGCCAAGGCGAGGGTCGCGGGTTCGAATCCCGTCTTCCGCTCCATTTTATCCGGCGACATAGCCAA
>JGI12104J13512_1001176_pt1 | contig 20058 bp, 18 predicted proteins | sample TerdegcTABiofilm_FD_13512 | JGI IMG/M metagenome (IMG submission 13512)
CGGATGGGTTTCAGCCAGAAGTGTTGGGAATGGTTCCGGCAACAGGGACCAGAGTCTCAAGAATCGATCAGGCTCTACTTGATCAGCTATTGCAGGCATATAGATCTGAGGTTTTTTACCTCGGTCGAGCATACGCCAATGAAATTCTTTATCCCATGTGGTTCAAACACTTCGGGAGCAGCGACCAGGGGCTCGGCGGCGCGGGAGAGGCCTATCATATTGGTGTATTTGGCAAGACAGGTTCCGGTAAATCCGGCTTGGCAAAAATGATGCTTTGTGCCTACTCCAGGCACCCCAATCTCGGAATCCTCGTTATTGATCCGCAGGGTGAATTCACATTGGAGCTTTCAGGTTCGCGCGTGGGTAACCAGGGGCTGGCTCTGGACCAGATTGTTAGGCAGCAGGGGCGATCAATTAATGTTTATAGAATCGCAGATATTCAATTGGATGATTGGAACACCTTTGAGGAAATGCTTATCTCTCTTGGCTTCTGTGAGGAGCTAACCATCACACATAACAACAACGCGGTGCGCGCAGCGGAAGTGGTGCGAAATGCTCTGGAGCGTGCAACGCAAGGAGGACGGCAACAATTCCCACTTGCCAACGCTGGAAGTCGCGATGCGCTTACCGCCGCACTGAATGCCGTCATAGACCAGCAAAGCATTCAGTACATTTTCCCAAGCAAGGACCCGCGGGTGCGCCTGCAAAACCGAGTGCAGGACATCCTGACAAATCGGTTGGATGAAGTTCTAAACAACAAATGGATTCCTCTCTGCAGCCTTTTCGCTGCAGGGCCAGGGAGGCGGCGATTGTATGGGATCGTATCGGACTTGATGGGAACCGCAAACGTAGCAGGGTCACGTCCAGTGGTTGTTATCGACTTATCTGCGCGAGGCAATCAGAACCGTTTCTGGACCGAAGATCTGGAGCGCCGTCTGCTGAGCAAATTGCTGAATGTTCTCATTGCCCAATCGACATCCAGCTTGTCAACAAGGCAAAGTGCAAACGTTCTTGTTCTTCTTGATGAGGCGCATAGACATGCCCCCAGCGGTCGATTGGAACAGGATACTGAGGCCGAGCGGCTACGGGTGTTGCTGCGTCGCGCAGTAAGGGAGACGCGGAAATACGGTTTGGGATGGTTCTTTATTAGCCAAACGCTCGGAGGTCTTGATCCGGAGATTCTGCAGCAACTTCGAATACTGGCGTTTGGATTCGGGCTCGCCATGGGCACGGAGTTCGACCGCCTTCGGGACTTCGTGGGTGGAGACAAACGCTCATTGGAGTTGTACCAGTCATTCCGTGATCCGCAGAGTTTCCCAGCCCGTAACCTCCAGGAGTTTCCATTCATGGCGGTTGGTCCAATATCCCCGCTGGCTTTTTCAGGGAAACCCGTTTTCTTCAGCATGTTCACTGACATGAATCGATTCCTGCAAGCAAACAACATGGACCAAGGTAACGGAGATGGCCAGCCGTGACTTGCGGTACGAACACAGAAGTGCCGAAAATAATGACCTGTCGGGTAACCAAGTCAAAATGTCAATAAGAGGGAGGTAGAAAAATCAGGCAGAGGGATGAAATCCGGGTCAACGCCGCTTCCGGCATGTCGGGAACGGCGTGCTCTTTGATAACCCGTTGATATGATAGGTTTTCGTTTAACGGCGGGAGAAAGAGAACGGTTATGAAAAGGGTTGCACCCGGGGAGCCAGGTTGATATCACAGAGCGTAATTCGCCATCTGTTTCAGATAAAGTTATTTGCCCTATATCGGGAAGGTTTCCGTATAGGGCAATTTTTATGTCATTTTCCGACAGCACAGACCTGAAAAGTACCAGCTTTATTAACTCTTTTTGCTGATAAGGTTTCAGCTTGGGAAATATCTCGTTAAATTTATTTAATACGTTGATAATGAAATCTTTATCAAGCGACTCTTTGGTTATTTCCTCAATCATAAGCTGGGCTTTGTGAATTCCATTCTCCAATTCTTTGCGCCTTTTGGCTAACTTGTCCAGATTTTCTTTTATAAATACCGCTGTTCCATTATTGGCATTACCCCATTCCGCTAATATCCCTGTTGCCGTGTTATTGACGTTTTGAAGCTCTTTTTCGAGAGCTTCTTTTTGCTGTTTAAGCTGAGGAAGCTCATTTTGTAAATGTTCGTTTGTTTTTCTTATAATGTCTTCTAATTTATCTTGTTGCTGTGATATTAATTTTATCCCTTGAAGAAGAACTTTTTCTATTTCACTGGCAGGGAGTTTAAATCCACATTTATCATTTTTACATTTGTAATAGTAGTATTTAATGTTATCTCTGCCAGTACCGCATCTGCCTTCCATTTCACTTCCGCATTTACCACACCACAACAGACCACCATTTAATATATATGTATGGCGTATCGCTTTGGCTACATTATGTTTTGAATTGTAGTTTTGTTTGAGGAGTTGTTGTACATTGTTAAAAACTTCTTCGGAAATAATCGGTTCCCATACTGCCTGTACAATCTTATATCTTTCATTTTCATGGAGCTTTTCTTGCGCAAGTTTATTCTTCTTTTTATTAACTTCTTTTTTGCCGATGTAGGTGTAGTTCGTCAGTATATGTTGTACAGACGTAAATGCGAATTCTTTAGCAGGACAGAATTTGTTGCGCCGGGACATATATTCTTTTGTTCTATATCCATTTTCGTTTAATAGTTTAACTGTTTTACATATTGAGCCGCATTTTAGATAAGTATTGAACGCATAATTAACTAAGGCTTTTTCACATTCGTTAACTATCAGGTAACCTTTTCTATTTGGGTCAAGATCGTATCCAAGTATTTGACCTCCATTCCATAATCCCCTTTCAGCTCTTGCCCGGGTAGCTTCTTTTGTTCTATCTGATGTCTGTTCACGTTCAAATTCGGCGAGTGCCATCATTATTGTGATGAAAAGTTTTCCTTGTGGAGAGGTCGTATCATAATTTTGCTTCAGGCACACAAACTCGACATCGTATTTGTTAAGGATTTCAAAAAAATTCAGAAAATCCCTAACGGATCGGCTTATTCGGTCAAGAGCGGTACACAAGATAGTATTCACTTTTCCGGTTTTCATATCTTCAAACAGCTGAGCAAACTCCGCACTTCTAAAAGAATCTTTACCTGAAATTCCTTTTAAAACGTAAGTTCCGCTTTCCAGCCAGTTTTCACCACAAGCATTTGTTTTATAATCGATATGCGCTCGCAATCTTTGCAGTTGATTGGTTAACGAACCTTCTTTGTTTTGCGCCTGCCGGTCTGTGCTTACTCTTACAACTAAAGCACATCTTTTCATAAAAACTCCTTTTGGTTTGAGGTTGACCTTACTTCAACCACAACCCTACTCAAATATATTCACAAGTCAATATATATCAACAGGATATATTTTATGGTCGGATAAAATTTGTTTATTGTCTTCAATCACTTTTTTTATTTTTTCTTGCCGTGATTCATTCTTTTTTAAGAGACCATTAGCTTTCAGATATTCGTATAAACCATCAGCAACGATACTTGTGAACCTATCCATACAGTTTACTGTTTCATCCGCTTTTTTATCGTTCATTTGTGAAAAACCTCCATGGATATACTCACAACTTTTTTCCCAAATTTTTCGCAAAAAATTTTCATTTTTTTCAAATCAATGTCCGTGACATGTCCGGGATGCCCAAAAGCTCATTGAGATGGTAAATAAGAATTGGCGTTGAGTTCTTCCTTTTTTTCAACTCAACAAAGGAGGAGTGTGTGCAAAGGAAGAACTCAAGTTATGAAGGGATTTTTGAAAAATGGGAAATTGAAACAGCGAGGTACTGGGCAAAACGATTTATGAATACTAAAGATGACGATGAGGAAGATTTATTCCACGAATGTCTTCTTATGTGGCTTGGAATACGAGAAAATCAAGACATCAGAATGAGAAAAAACTATATCTCAAAAATATTACGCAATTTTCTTCTTAATCGTAAAAAAAGAAGAAATAGGGCAAAAAGGCGAACTATTTATGAGAGTCAATCACTTGATAGCCCTATTACTTTGGAAAATTCTCATACTCTTCACGACATTCTTGGAAAGGCAGATAACCTTCTCGATAAAAGAATATTACATTTAGACTACCAACAAGTATTCAAAAAACTTTCCCCGAAGCATCAAGTAATCTGTGAACAAATCATTCATCGTGATTTTTTCATAGATGACATCTGCAAAGAACTAAAGAAACACCCTGCTACAGTGTATCGGTATATAAAACAAATTAGGCATATATTTGAAAAAGAGGGATTTACGAATTGTTGAAAATTATTTTTATTTTTTTTGCGAAAAATTTGGAAAAAAAGTTGTGAGTATAAGGCGCAAATCGGAAAAGGAGATTTTAAATATGAAAACGTTATGCAGATTTGAGTTTGATAATACCTTAAGTAAGAAGGAGATCGAGGAGAACATCGCTCTGGCGATAATAACCGCTGAATGTGTATTCGGCAAACCGAAAGTCCGGTTGAATGCGGCTTATCTCGCATCGAAGAGCAAAGCGGTTATCGATGTATCAACCGATGTTGGAGAACATAGTTTATTTTCTCATCAGAAAGCAGGAATTCAATTTGCGATAAACAATAACGGTAACTGCGCTTTGTTCTGGGATATGGGACTTGGCAAAACGAGAACATGTCTTGAGATATATAAATATTATAAGGTATTGAGTCCCGGACTTAAACTGTTGGTTGTATGTCCCCTATCGCTTGTCAATTCAGCATGGGGTGAGGATATTCGTAGATTCACTAATTTTTCATCCGTACCGTTTAAGAATCTTGGCCAAAGAGTACCTGATATAGTTATCGTTAATTACGAAGCTCTTATATCAAAACGCAATTTGCCGGCCATTGAGGATCTTATCAGTTCTTATGATTTCATGTGTGTGCTGGATGAAAGTTCACGTCTTAAAAATCACAGTAGCGTAACCACAAAAACACTTATCGCTTTGGCCGAGTACTTTCCTTACCGCATAGTCGCATCCGGTACACCTATGCCAAACAGTGAACTTGAATTATGGGGACAGATGAATTTTGTCCGGCCGGGAATACTCCACACCTCATTTTATGCGTTCCGCAACAAATATTTTCATATGGAACGAAACGGAAAAACTCTTCATGTTCAGGGACAGTATATCAATAAAAGTGAAATGAGGAATTTTCTGAGCAAAGGATGGAAATATGCGATTAATTCCTATAACAGGCAGGTCCTTATGTCAAAGATTGCTCCGTTTACTCATTGGATTAAGAAAGAAGACGCATTGGATTTACCGGATAAAATCGATCAGATTCGGGAAATCGAGCTTAATCCTAAAGAGATAAAAGCATATAAAGACATGGAACGGCATTTGGTCGCTGAGATTGATGACGAGGAGATCACAGCACCTGTTGTATTGACTAAGCTGATGAAACTCCGGCAAGCGACATCGGGATTTTTCTATACTGAATCAGGTGGCGTCGCTGAAATTGGTAATTCTTCTAAATTAAATGAGCTGGAAGAAATACTCGAAGAACTCGGAAACCAGCCGGTTATTATCTGGACTCAGTTCCATTATGAAGTTGAATCTATCCAAAAATTCATATCAAAGAAATACGGTTCAGATCAGGTTGTCACTCTATATTCGGAAACGAAAGATCGGGAAGATTCTATCTCAAAATTCAAGACTAATCAGGTTCGTTATTTAATAGCGCATCCACGTTCAGCGGCTCATGGACTTACATTCATTAACTGCAAAACCATGATTTTTTATTCTTTGGATTATTCATACGAAGCTCATGCTCAAGCACGAGACCGCATTCATCGTATTGGGCAGAAGGAAAGCTGTTTATACATTTACATAATCGCAAAAGATACCATTGATCAGCGGTTGCTCGATGTTCTTCATAAAAAACAAAGTTTACAGGATATCGTTTATGGCATTGTCGGAAAGACAGCTAAAAGAAAAGGTTATCCGGTACATAAAAGACCAATACCCGAATGTGTGGCTGTATAAAACCGCAGACCGCTGGACTTCAGGTATACCTGATTTGATTTTATGTATTGAGGGCAAGTTTTACGCAATTGAGCTTAAGGTTGGCAAAAATAAACCGACTCGGATTCAAGCTCATGCGCTTGAGAAGATTAAATCTGCCGGTGGGTATTCGGCAGTTTGTAGAAGTATAGATGAAGTTAAAGATTTTTTAACAACAGCTGGAAAGGAAAAAGTTATGAATCAGTTTTTAAAATTAAAGACCGTAGCGGATATTGTTTTCGCTGAAGTTGATATGTCATCCGATGATTATTTTGAGATCGCAAGAAACGCTCAGGCGATTATTAACGTCGGGCAGAATCGAGTAAAAAGACCGGCGTATTTCAAATGCAAAGATTTATACGAGGTTTTCACTAAAAACAAGCAGTTTTCGGCATACCCCGACAGTTCGCAATTCAAAAAAGCTCAGGCGTTCAGGTTCGGTAATTTAAAGGAATTCAAGGTTTGGAAAACGGTATTTGATTTAATCTGCAAGATTGAGTTTTGCGGTGAGATATTAGATATCACGGATGGAGCAGATCATTATTACAATCCGCAGATTTGCGGGAAACCAGTTTGGCATAAAGACCAGCCGGTTCTTTTAATTCAAGGCAAACACATATTTATAAGGTTAGCGAAAGCGTAACAGCAAATTATAACACAGATTTTTTAGGTGGTGATTTTCAGCGTAACAGCAAATTATAACACATAATTTTTAGGAGGTGAATTTTATGGACAAAACAAAAGAACGGGATTTGGTTGTTCAGTTTAAATTCGCAAAGGAGAAACTGAATAACCTTAAAGATGAACTGAAACAGGCTCAGGCTGAATTCGATAACGCTGAAGCTTTATTGATTGAGTTTCTCGAATCGCATTCAGCTATATCCACAGCGAAATATGCCGGTATTGGGTACGCTCAGATTCAGAAACCCCGCTTGTATGCCAGTTGCAGGCAGGAAAACATGGAAAAATTATTTGACTTTTTACATGAGCAGGGTCGTGAGGATCTTATCAAGACAACTGTCATGCCGCAGAGCCTTTCGAGTTTCGCAAGTGAATGTATCGAGAACTGCATCGAGATACCGGATTTTATAACGTACTATTTGAAACCATCAATCAGGTTATATGCTTAAAGGTTAACTATTAAGGAGGCATGTTATGAGAAGTGTAAAAGAAGAAGCAAAAACTAATCAAGAACGCAATCAAACAAACACAGCGGGGGCCCTGGTGAATTTCAGTAAACCGCAACGTGGGTTTGAAGAGAAAATCGATCATGAGGATTTGATTATCCCTCGAGCTAAACTGATTCAGGCTTTATCGCCTGAGTTATCCGAAGGGATTGAAGGGCTTAAAATCGGATCGGTGATCAACTCGTTGACCAAAGAAATTTTATCGCAGGAATTCATTCCGGTATTCATGTTTAAGAATTTCATTCGGTTTAACCCGAGGAAGAAAGACGATCCGAATTTCTTGAGTTCGTTTGAGCCGGGAGCGGTTGTTTGGAAATCATCCGATCCGTCTGATCCGAAAGTTATTGATGAAACTAAGTTCGGTCCTAATGGAGAGAAACCGCCGGCTACTACGTTTCTGAACTTCTTTTCGTATTTCCCTGGATGCGCTATGCCGATCATCTTAAGTTTTTCAAAGACAAGTTACAAAACCGGTAAACAGCTTTTATCGTTAGCTAAGTTTTGCGGTGGAGATATGTTTTCACGCAAATATAAACTGACTTCCGCCATGGAGACCAACGATATCGGAACTTATGCTGTATTAAAAGTTACGCCTGTCGGAGCTGTCACACCTGAAGAATACGATATTTGCGAGCATTTATGGAACGAGTTCTCGGCTAAGGTTGATAATATCCAGGTTCATGAAGAGACAACAGACGATATACCGTTTTAATTCAGTAAAAGCGGAGATACAAAATGATTAATATCGCATTAAGTTACGCTAAACGGGGATGGTACGTATTCCCTGTTACGAACAAAAAAGTTCCGTTCCCGAATACTCACGGGCATAAAGAAGCGACTACCGATGAGGCTAAAATACGATCATTATGGAAAAGGTTCCCGAACGCTAATGTTGCTATAGCGACCGGCCGTAAGTCTGGCATATTTGTTTTAGATGTTGATGTGAAAGATTGCAAAGTCGGTGATGAATCGCTGTTCGCTCTGGAGAAAAAATACGGGTCTTTGCCGGATTCTGTCGAATGTATTACTTGGTCTGGAGGTAGACAGATATATTTTAAGTATCCGCAAAATTTGGAAATACTTAATTCACAAGGCAAGGTCGGCAAAGACCTCGATATCCGAGGTGAAGGCGGATATGTTGTCGCTCCGGGTAGTATTGTTAATGGCAAACGGTATGAATGGGAGATTGCGCATCAGCCTGACGATACGCCTGTCGCTGATGCCCCTGATTGGCTTATTGACAAATGTGTTGAGAATAGTAGAACGGATAAATATAAATTGCCTGACGGTGAAATTCCTCAAGGTAAACAAGATAGTGAAATGTTTCGCTTTACATGTTCGCTGAAAACACAAGGTTTTACATCGGAAATGATCAGGGGCGCATTAAGGGAAGCTCTCAAAAAATGTCCGCAAAATCCCAGACAACCTTTTACGGAAAATGATATTGAACGTTGGATTAGAAGCGCATTCAGATATAAAGATGAAAAGCCAAAAAATGAGAAAGGAAAGCGCAGTGACGGTTCACGTAATAAAGGCAAAGGTATTAATGAACTGGAGATTGCGACTGTCATCATTAAGAAATATACCATTATTTATTCTGAGGAGGGAAAGTTTTTCCGGTATTTGGACGGATATTATCAGTATTTAAGCGAGAACGCCCTTGTGAACCTAATAACGCATGAATACGGCTGTCTGAAAAATAACGTCATTAATCTCGTTATTCGGTATATCAAAGCGAAGGCCGAGATCAAGGCGGACATGTTAAATAATGATGATTCCCTGAATCTTGAAAACGGGCTTTTCGACCTTAAGACATTTCAGCTTAAAACTCATTCACCAGATGTTTATTCGACAATTCGACTTAATGTGAAATACGATGAGTTTGCGGATTGCCCTTTGTGGAAAGAAGCGGTTCAGACAATTCTCGGCAATGAAGATTACATAAACGTTATTCAAGAGTTTTTTGGATTATGTATGACTCGTGAAACATATGATAAAGCTCTATTTCTTGTTGGTGAAGGGAATAATGGCAAATCAACACTATTGGACGTTCTTAAAGGTATATTAGGAACTGAAAACACATGTGAGGTGCAGCTTGAACAGTTGGAGAAATCTCATTATGTGGCGCAGTTGCATAATAAAATCTTAAATATCGCTACGGAAATTGGTGCTAAAGGAACCGTATGCGATGAAATGTTTAAGAAAATTGTAGCCCATGATTATGTTATGGGCGACCATAAATTCGGCCATCCGTTTTCGTTCCGCCCCATGTGCAAACTGATATTCGCCACAAACGATATGCCCCGAACTGATGATAAATCACGAGCTTTTTACCGCAGGCTTATAATCGTTCCGTTTACCAAAGAGTTTAATGATTCAAATAATAAACATAAGTATTACCGAACCCTTCTGAATGAACGTAACGGTATATTTAACTGGATGGTGGAAGGATTGAAACGCTTGAAAAAACGAGATAGGTTTGAGGTCGGAAATAACATAATTCAGCAGATCGAATCATATAAGGCTGAGAATAATCCGATACTCAGCTTTATTGAAGAACGGTGTATTGTAAATCCTGGAGCCATTATTAGCAAAAGGGATTTATATAACGAATATAAGAATTACTGCGATGAGTCTGGATTCAAGCCGGTTAATATCAAAAAGTTCGGTAAGGAATTGAAAAGAGAGTTAAAAACTAAGGTTGTTGAATTGCGTGATGAAATAAATCGCAATTGGCAAGGAATACGAATAAAGAACCTTTATGAACGTGAAGTTAAAGTGCCGTTCTGAGTGGGAGTGAGTGTAATGTGCCAGTATGACTATTTTTGTTGCTATGGCTATTTCCTAACTATCATATTTTTTATAAGTCATTATCAGAACGTAATCTGACTATTATGACTATTTTATTACTATTTAAGTAAATGTAATAAAAAGAAAAAGAGAGGAAGAAAAGATATAAATATTATAATTAATAGCAAAAAAAATGGTCAGAGCTCAAAAATCGTCAGGAATAGTCAGAATGGTCAGGAATGGTCAGGAAAACAATAAATCATTAACAAGCATAAATAAACTCAAATAAGCACAATAAGAAGAGATTTGAATGAGAACAATTAGATGTAAAGGTTTGGATGAAGCGATTATTAAACTTCAGAGTTATGTTGATCGATACTGGCATTTTCAAGTAGACCGTAATGGTTACCCTATTCGTAACCGTATTATTGACGAATCACGGAAAAGAGAATGGTTAAAGGCAACACCAAAAGATTCTTATGGTAGTAAGGATTACAGGGTTGAATTGTGGGTTCTCGAGGGCAGTCCCGCAAAACAGATCGTGATTATTAACCACGCTATGAACCAGATATATTGTTTTAATTCTATGTTAGGCAAAGAACTACGGATTATTTATGGGTATAACATAGCAGTATGAATATAAATCACATGTTTAAACAAAAAATGAATACGACGGTTGTTTTATACATAATTGTTAATATATGTAGTGATATTATTTATAACTATACGTTGCAAGTCGTTGATATTAAGTGGGTCCCTCTTGGGTGGGTGCCTTATGCGGGTAACACGAGGCGCAGTCTCTCAGTGATGTTAAATTTTAAAATCGATGTCATGTCATATGGGGTTGGTGTCAGTATGTCAGAACTGCCGAAAATGTGCTCAAAACAGGCGTTTTTGGGGCAAAAATGGGTATTTTAGGGCGATTTTGCGACTTTTTGAGTGACATCCACTGACATTTTGCTTGTCAGTATGTCAGTAAAACCGGACACAACCGGACATGAAAAATGTCCTAATGTCCTATTGGCGTTCTTTGACAAACGCCTTGCCAACCGCTCGGCCCTATGGTCTACTTGACCCCAAAAGGGAGGGCGGTTTTATGGCTAAGGTGATAGAAAACGCGGTAAGAAAAACCCGCTACATCAGCGTCCGGCTGGCTGGCGAGGAAATTTATGTGGAGAATATCTCAACCGAGGGTGATCTTGTAGACGCGGTCCCGGCTGGTAAGCTTCGCCTGCGGGAAATCCAGAAAGTCATGCCTCTGGGCGACTGGAGTCTGAATATCGAAGAGCAGTGGAAGGATCGCACCGGCAAGACCTATTTCCGGATCGTGGACGCCACGACCGGCAAGCTCCAAGAATCCGTCCTGTAATTCCTTACAGTAAATCAGTTTCATCTTTTCTCTGTAAAAAGTTATTCCATTTGCTAAGCTAAAGTGATATAATGCCATAACTAAAGCAGTAAGCGAGGATATGGCATGAATACCTTTAAACAGGCTGCGATCACCATTCTAAAGAAATTCAAAGAACCTCTTCACTACCGAGAGATCACCCGCAAGGCGTTAGAGGAAGGTTTATTTGAAACCCAAGGCGCGACACCCGAAGCCACAATGAATGCGCAGATCGTGGTTGATATAAAACGCTACGGCGAAAAATCAATTTTTAAGAAAGTATCAGCGGCCACCTATACGATCAATCCGGATTACAAAGAGCCGGCGAAAGAGAAGCCTTCGGCTCCGGGATATAAAGAGACCTATTCTGTTGAGACGGGATATATCGGCAAAGGGGGCGAGTTCCGCGTTTGTAGTGAGCTTCTTTTTAGGGGTTTTAACGCCAGCATCATGAGCGTGGATACCGGCATTGATATCGTAGCGATAAAGGACAATAAACGTTTTGAGATTCAGGTCAAAACCGCCAATCTCAATAGTTATAATACCTACGTTTTTGACGTGCGCAGGACATCTTTTGAGCGTTTCAATTCGAGCAATATATTTTACGTCTGCGTTCTTCGGGACGAGAATAAAACGGATTTTGTGATATTCCCCTATTTGGTTTTGGAGCAAAAACTGCACGAGCGGGCAATACTCAAGATTAATAAGGGCAACTCTTACCGCATGACGTTAAAATTCGCGGATAATAAACTCTATCTCGGAAGGCGTGAACACGAGGTTACGTATTTCTTAAATAACTGGAAAGTCATCAAATAGCGAGGTTATACCATGCAGGTCACACGAAATAATCAAAAGATGCACAGGACGACGCTGGACTTACCGGATGATCTTTATTTCTTCCTAAAGCAGGAAGCGCTTGAACGCCAGAAGCAGAATAAAGAAGCGTCCATCGCGGCGATCATGCGCGAGCTCATTGAAGGATACAGAGCGAAGCGAAAGAGGTCAAAATGAATTCATTTAAGAATGAAAATATAAATCTTCCTTTAAGCGCTGTCTGGCTGACGAACTCGATCGCTGAGTATAAAGGTAAGCAGGAACTTTACGCGAAGCAGTCACCTCAGATTTTAAAGACGTTGCTTGAAACCGCACTTATTGAAAGCGCGGAGTCATCGAACCGCATTGAAGGTGTAACAGTAGATCATGCCCGGTTAAAACCGCTTGTTATTGGCCATAGCAAGCCACGCGACCGTTCCGAAGAAGAAGTCGCCGGCTACCGCAAAGCGCTCGATTCAAAATTCAGACAGATGACAGGCGAATTGGTAAAACGGACAGATGTTGAAGCGCAATGGATTTCGATAGTTATCGGGCTAAAAACGGCGTTGATGGCGTTACCGAACTATATCGCCCCAAAATTAGCGATGCTGGAACCTCGGTTAATCTCAGCGATTTTAAGGGAACACATCACAGAAATTTTAAAAGAGTTATGCGGTATAGATGAAGAAACTATTCAGAGCGAGAATACACAGAATGAAAACTGATTATCTGGAACAAGCACGAAAAGTTAAAAATATCATTCCGGATGTAGTCAAAGAAGCGTTGCGGGTACCTGAAGATATATCTGTAAGCGAATGGGCTGATCGGAGCAGGATATTAAACGCAATCACGTCGGCCGAACCCGGCCGATGGAACACTTCACGGACTCCGTATCTGCAAGGGGTTATGGACGCATTTTCAGATCCGTATGTTGAGGAAATAACCGTTATGGCGGCTTCTCAGGTCGGCAAAACAGAAGCGATGTGTAATATGCTCGGGTATCTCATCGATCAAGATCCCGGCCCTACTCTTATGGTTTTACCGAGATCCGATGACGCAAAAAGCGTATCGCAGAATCGAGTTTTTCCGATGATTAAAATGTCGCCGGCATTAAGACGCCATTTGCCGGTACTTTCGGATGACATAACAAAACTGGAGTACCATTTAGACAGAATGATCTTATATTTCGCAGGCTCGAACAGCCCTGCGGATTTAGCTTCACGTCCGATCCGGTATTTGTTCTTAGATGAAGTCGATAAGTACCCTCGATTCTCAGGGCGTGAAGCGGACCCAATCAAACTTGCATCTGAAAGACAAAAGACGTTCTGGAACAAAAAGACAGTCAAAGTTTCGACACCAACGACAAAAGAAGGGTATATTTTTCGGGAATATGAGCGTTCAGACAAACGGAAATTTTATATACCTTGCCCGCATTGCGGTAAATATCAGATTTTAGTGTTTGCGCAGATCAAATGGCCTTCAGATGAGAAAGATGTGGAGAAAATCAAAACAGAACGGCTTGCGTGGTACGAATGCTGTCATTGCGGGAAACGAATCGAGGATTACCAGAAAAACTATATTTTAACACGTGGTAAATGGGTATCGGATTACGCTGAAATCGACAAGTTCGGGAATGTAACCGGCGATAATATAAAAAGCAGGCATAAAGGGTTCTGGATAAATTCACTTTATTCGCCATGGCTAACATGGAGTGATATCGCTTTTGAGTTTTTAAGATCGAATAATTTTATTGAACTGCTCATGAACTTTGTCAATTCGTGGTTAGCGGAACCGTGGATAAACAAAGCTCATGAGACAATGCCGGAATTTATCAAACAGAAAATCTGCTTTTATCCTGAAGGATTAGTCCCGGATGGTGTAATGGTGTTGACAGCTGGAGTTGATGTTCAGAAAGACCATTTTTATCTGGTGATTCGTGGTTGGGGTGTTGGCGAAGAATCGTGGTTGATCAGAGCCTGCAGAGCAGAATCCTGGGACGATGTTATCTCAATATTGTTCAAAACCGGCTATAAGCGGGTATCTACCGGAGAAATTTTCAATGTCAGGCTTGCGTGTATTGATTCAGGCTACCGCACAGATGAGGTTTACGATGTATGCCGTAGATGGATTCATCTTGCGAAACCTGTAAAAGGAAACGAGCATTTGCCTATTCCCTATCGGATAAGCCATATCGACCGCAACCCAAAAGGCGGAACTTTAAAAAGCGGATTAGCCTTATACCATCTCGACGTCAGCCACTATAAAGACAAAATAAACCGGATGGTTCACGCTGAACCGGGTGATCCGTCGCAATGGCATTTGTTTGACCATCCATCGGATGAATACATCACTCAATTTTGTTCCGAGCGGAAAATAATTAAAATTAACAAGAAAACCGGCAGATCGCATGAAGAATGGCGGTTGATTCAGCAAGGCGCGTCAAATCATTACTTGGATGCAGAAGTTTATGCTGTCGCCGGAGCTGATATATTAAAAGTCTGGCAATTACGCAAAGATGAAATCGAGACTGGAAATGTATATATTCCTCAACCCAAAAGAAAGGAATCGTCATGGGATTTGATGATAAACAACCAGCAGAGATGGTTATAATAACCCACCTGCGATGTCCAAAATGCGGATCAGCAAAAATCTGGGTTTATCATACCGAAAGCCCTGTTCAGTACCGTAAATGCAGAAATTGCGGATTTTGTTTTAAGACGGTAAAGGAATAAAAGTCAAGCTGTGTTAATTCACGAATATTTTGGGGTAGACCATGAACTTATATGGGATATCATCCAAAACAAAGTAATTGACTTAAAATTACAGATAGAAAATATTTTGCGGGAAATTATTTAAATTTACCAAAAGTTGGTATTAAGCCTCTTGAAATATATTTTAGATGTGATAATATGAGGTTATAAGTTTTAAGGGATAATCTGAAAAACAGAAGCCCGATTGATGCAGACAAACTGCATTAGTCGGGCTTTTTTATTTTGCGGTGAGGTCAATGCGAAACGTAAATCAAAATTTCATTCAGGAAAAGAACAAGCAGGAAAACCGCCCGATTTTCCTGTATACGATTTTTGATTATGACAGTAACGGCGGAAACCTCTATTTTTGCGCTTATGACACCAATATCGAGTTTGACGGAATTGAGTACCTTAAATTCTCTATCCGGCACGAACTTATACCGGAAAACACTCAAGGGCAGATAGATAAAGTTAATATAACTCTTTCAAACGTATCGAGATTAATCCGCAGTTATCTCGGTCAATATGACGCTTTGCGAGGGAAAAAGATATCCATAAAAACCGTTTTTGCGGATCAGCTTGATGACTCGTCAGCGTTTATGGAAGATACCTATTTCATTGACGAAGTAAGCTCAGATCAAACCGATGTTGTTTTCTCGGCAAGCAGTAAATTCGATATTCTGGATGTTACTTTGCCTCGACGCACTTTCACACGCCAGCAGTTTCCCGGGATACCAACCAAAGGAAGGATATATGTCGGATGATTACAGAGCTTGAGATTATCAGCAGATATCTTGGTATTCCATTCAAACATCAGGGGCGAACCCTTGACGGACTGGATTGCTGGGGATTGATAAAACTGGTTTACGCTGATCTCGGTTTTGATCTCTGGGATCCGGTTCAGGATTATGATGAGCGTTGGTACAGCTCCAACAATCACTTTATTGAGAATTACCATCGGGAATGGATGCAGGTTCAAGAACCTAAATTCCTTGACGGAATACTGTTTCACGATGGGTTCGGCAGGATAAACCATGCGGGGTTGTTTCTGTCCGGCGGTCGTTTTATTCATTGCTGTAAAGCCGGAGTTGTGATCGGTAAGTTATCCGATCCGGTTTGGAAAGATAAGTTTGTCGGGTTTTATCGATTTAGGAAAATGGTGGCTAAATGATAAAAATAAAAATCATTCCTAACATTTTATCCAGCGAAGGCAGAAAGACTTTTGATGCTAAATATGTCGTAGACCGAAAAGTTTCCGATTATTTGTCTGATATTGATCTTAAAGGTCAAAAAGTCATTTATGAAGGGAAAGTTCTGTCCGATTTATCGGTACAGCTTCAGGACAATGACGAATTGATAATCACCCCCGATATAAAAGCTCCGGTAATAGGTTTTTTAGTAGCGGCTTGGCCTATAATTGTAGCTACCGCAAAAATCATAACCACGGTTGCCACACTTGCCTCTATCGGGTACGCTATATATTCAGCTGTATCAAATAAACCACGCAAACCGACCAATGGGCTTGGGTCGGTATCCGGCGGTATGGAGGAAGGTTCGCCGACTTACGGTTGGGACGGTATAATCACCTCTATGGATGTCGGTATTCCAGTCCCTGTGGTTCTTGGAAGCCATAGGGTCGGCGGTAACATAATCAATCAGTATATCAGCACAGACGGCAACAAGAATTATCTTAATGTGCTTATTGCTCTGAGTGAAGGCGAAGTTGAGTATATCGACGAGATTGAGATAAACGAGAATCCGTTGTCGAATTACGATGGAGTTGAGATTCATAAGAGATACGGGACAGCTGATCAAACCCCGATTCCATATTTCATGCAGACGCATAATGTGATTGAAATTGGAGTTCAGATAAGCCGTGGGCTTGAGAACTCTTATATTTATACAACAGATAAAAATGATGTTTCCGCATTTGAAATCTATGTTCAGTTGCCGAACGGTTTATATACCGTTGCCGGAGCTGATCAGCATATCGTCGCATGGACACTTACGTATCGAGTTGAGTATAAACTGCATACTTCATCAAATTGGATTGATCTGGGTGAGCAATCGATAACCGAACGGTCCCGCAGTTCAATCCGGCGGATTTTCAGAAAAGAGGGATTAGTTCCCGGCCAGTATGATATCCGAATTACAAAAACATCGGGGGACAGCGAATTTCTACAATGCTCGGATTTTGTGATTCAAGCGATTGACGAGATTCAGGACAATTCTCTTTCGTACCCTAATGTCGCGTTACTTGGATTACGCCTGCTTGCCACTGAACAGCTCAATGGGCCTACTCCCAACATTACTTGTGTTGTGAGACGGAAAGTATTGTTGCCAAAAGTTATGAATGGTTCTCAGGAAGTTGACTGGAAAGATTATTACTGGGATTCGGGATCGCAGAAATACAGATTGCTGAGCGATAACACCCAGCTTTTATGGGATGGTGTCAGCTATACAAATAAATACTGTTCAAATCCGGTTTGGATAATAAAGGATTTGCTTCTCAATTCAAGGTACGGATTGGGTGATTTCATCAATTCCGATTCAATAAACTTGTCATTGCTTCTGGAAATGGCTCAGTACTGCGAGGAGAAAGTATCGGACGGAGCCGGAGGTTTTGAGAAACGGTTTCAGCTCAACGCTGTTTTGGATTCTTCTACCCGGGCGATTGATGTAGTAATGCAATTATCCGCCACATTTCGAGGATTACCGTTTTATTCACAAGGAGCAATTCAGCTTAAGATCGACAAACCTGAACTGCCGGTTCAGATATTCGGTATGGGCAATATCATCGAAGGTTCGTTTAAGGAATCTTGGATCAGCAAAAAAGAAGTTCCGAATGAGATTGAAGTTCAGTTTATGAACGAATCAAACAGATTTAAGCAGGAAAGCATTTTCATTGAGGATGAGGAATCGCTGTATGAGCTGAACGAACCACGACGAAAGAAAGTTCTGCGGTTACTTGTAACAAAATTGTCTTATGCGGTTAGAGAAGGAAACTACGCTTTAAGAATAGCAAAAAGACTTGACCGGATGGTTAGTTTCAAAGCAGGAATCGATGCAATCGTCTGTCAAGCGGGCGATGTGGTCGGGATATCGCATGATGTACCGCAAATTGGTTTCTCAGGCAGGTTAAAAAGCGGAACTTTAAGTTCAGTTACGCTGGATGAACCGTTTACGGTTGAATCTGGTAAATCATACCGAATTATCGTGATGTTTGCCGATGGTACTCAGGAAGAAAAGATTATCTCTAATTCGCCAGGGACTTATTCTGTGTTAAACGTAACTGAGAATTTCAGTCAGGTACCGCAGAATTTCGATATTTACGCAGTCGGTGAAGTCAATAAGGTTATTGAACCGTTCAGGATAGTCAGTTTACGCCGTGATAACAAAAACGAAGTTGAGATAACCGCTATTAAATACGATGAACCGGTTTATGATGATTCCGGTTTGACTTTGCCTATCCTCAATTACTCTTCTTTGAGTGCTGATTTACCGAATGTTGAGAATCTCAGGCTTTCGGAAAGTATTTTCAAAACCGGCGACGGCACTATTGAGAACAAGATTGATGTTTGGTTCCAGCGTCCTACGAATTTGAGTACGAGATATGTCAGGACATACGACAAAGCAAGGATTTATATATCTGATAATGACGGTTTAAGCTGGATTTACAAAGGCGAAACTGTAAACGATCATTTCGCTATTGTCGGCGATATAAAGGACAGCATCACATATAAAATCGCTGTTGTATCTGTTGGAAACGAAGGTCAGGCAAACCAGATACAAACCAGCCCGCAAACCGAAATATTAGTGCTTGGCAAAACCGCTCCGCCGTCTGATGTAACCGGATTTGATGTATCGCAGGAAGGCAACTTTCTGCGGTTCAAATGCGATGTTCATCCTGACGCTGATTTCGCTTATTTCAGGATAAAACAAGGGTCAGAATGGTCAACCGCTCAGGTAATTATCGAACGGGCGGATTTGTCGCAATACATGTTTCCTGTCGGGCAGATCGGTCGTCAGAGTTTTCTTTGCAAAGCCGTTGATACTTCAGGCAATGAGAGCTCGAATCCGGCGATAGACACAATCAATGTAACATTACCGCCTGATATGAATTTCTTAAATGCCGTTAATCTGTGGCAATTCAATAAAGATTATATCCTGGATAACCTTGCGTTAGTTTGGCGAAACGATTTCAGCAGTGATTACGCCCGGCCTGTTATCGCTTTGCGAACTGTGCTAACCTGGGAAGATTTGGAATCCGAAGGTCAATCATGGGAATATCAGGAATTAAACGGCGGATTAATATTAAACGATGTTGTTGAATCTTCAGGTTATTTTGAAACCACTGAACCGATAGATTTAGGGATAATTTTCGAATTCAAACTGATTATTGACGCTCTATACAAAAACGTAACAGGCGGATCGCTTGCCGTTCAGAGCAGCTTCAGTGAAGATGGAATTTCATATTCAAGTTTTAGCACGGTTACAGCGGATACAATCTATCGAGCTCGATATGTCAAATTCAAGATTCTATTATCCACCTCAGACACATCACAAAATGTTTATCTTTACGATTGCGACATTTACTTCAACGCTCCATCGATGAAGGTTTCATGGGGCCGTGATGTCGCTATTCCGGTATCCGGCAAAGAGATACTTTACGGTCAGGAGTTTACCTCAGCACCAAGCGTTAAAGTATCTATCGTGAACGGAGTTCAAGGTATTCCAATAGTTCAAAACAAAACAACAAATCAATTTGAGGTTAAATGCTATAACCTTGCCGGTTCTGCAATCGGGACGGCAGAGATCGACTGGGAAGCGAAAGGATATTGATATGGAAGCATACTGTATGCAATGCCAGAAAATGGTTGAGATGGTCGGCGATAAACCGGATGTGTTGCGTAACGGCAACCCTGTTTACAAAGGAAAATGCAAGGTTTGCGATAACGAAATAATCAGACGTCGGGAAAGGAAATAAGTATGGAAAGGCACGTTTACGATATAAACCAGCCACAAGGCAGTATGTCGCTTGAGAATTTGCGCAACAGTTTAAGGGCATTATTTCAGCTTGACCTTATGCCG
>JGI12104J13512_1001177_pt1 | contig 20055 bp, 17 predicted proteins | sample TerdegcTABiofilm_FD_13512 | JGI IMG/M metagenome (IMG submission 13512)
TGGCTGAAGGTGGACAAGGTGTGCAGTCCGTGGCGGAAATTATCGCGGAAGCTGCCAATGAGGAAGGAAAAGAGTGCCTTTATATACCCAACTTCGGGGTCGAACAGCGTGGCGGCGTATCTATAGCCTTCGTGCAAATCGGCGATGAAGCCATCGGCGCCCCCAAGTTTAATACCGGTGATATAGTTGTTGCCTTGAGCAGCCGGGCAATATCCAGGACCAGGCAGTATGTCGGTCCGCAGACAATTTTCGTATATGATACCAGCATCCAGGTACCGGAGGAGGAAATCCCGGGAAACGCGAAGAAGGTCCTGGGCATACCGGCTGTGGAGGTTTCTAAAAATGAGCTGCACCCGCGCGTTTTCAATATTATCATAATGGGCGCGGTGGTTGGAGCGACGGGGGTTATTTCCGTTGAGGATGCCAAGCGTGCTATTGAAACGAAACTGGGTGCCAAGTTCAAGAAACAGCCTCAACTCCGCGAGCTAAACTTTAACGCGCTGGACCGTGGTGTTGAGCTTGTAACAAAGGCGGGATAAGGAGGTTTTAATAATGTTGCCGGAATTAACAGGTATTACTCAAGAGTATGAAAAAGGCACCTTTACCCTATTCCCTGGTCTCTGCAAGGGTTGCGGTTTATGTATAGCGAAATGCCCGAGCGAAGCCCTGTCCTGGTCCGATGTCCTTGGGGTTTACGGGACACCGGCGGTCGTAACGAATGACAAGTGTATTACCTGCGGTGTCTGTGAGCTGTCATGCCCGGAATGTGCGATTACCGTAACCAGAAAACATAAAAAGAAATCGTGATTTAAAAATTCAACTGCATTTAAGTATATCTAAGGCCTTTTCTGCCAAGATACCCATGCCGCCGGCGCGGACATCCTATCCGCGCCCCCAATTTCGCTTCCTCGCTTCGCCAGGTGCTGTTACCGGCGCTACGCAAGTCGCTCACTCGGGACAATCGCCCTTCAGTGGTAAAGTTTTTTCAGGGTAGGAAGGCCTTTTTTACTGATGGATTTCCGGTGGTAATATGTTATAAAAAAGGTGTCCAAGGTAAAAATATAACATGTTAAAAACATAATTCCTGGTGTTCAGGATGTAGTGAGGTATGCAATTTGGGGCCTTTTTCATGGCATGCGGCAAAAATAATCCTTGCTGCCGGGACGCCGATTCAGCGTCTAATATCCGGAAAAAGTGAAACGCACCTTTTTTGTAACCACCAGGCTATTCTTATTTTACAAAATGACGGTTATTCTTCACTTGCCCGTATGCTGGGCAATCACCTTGAACTGCTTAACAGAGGGGTAGCCTGGGCAGATAAAGGATGGAAAAACTTTGCCCACTACCTGGACCCTGTCAGCGGTATCGGCCTTGGTCCCTGGCCCGACGCGCGGTTAGAATGCCGGAATTTTTTTGAAAAAGCTATATTATACTGGCGGCGGGGAAATAAAAAAAAGGCCTTCTTTTTCCTTGGCGCGGCGGTGCACCTGGTGCAGGATTTGTGTGTGCCGCATCATGCCAGGGGTATAGCATTTTGCGGCCACAAGGAGTACGAGCGGTGGGCCTGGGAAAATTGCTTGAATTACAGCGTTTACTCTGGAGGAATGTACGGTAATGCGTCCAGCCCGGCCGGTTGGGTTGAGATAAACGCTAAAATAGCCAGATCCTATTTCCCTTATGTTTCAAGTATAAGTTCTGAAACATCTTACAGGCTGGCGACAGCAGCGTTATTGCCGCTGGCCCAGCGTTCGACAGCGGGTTTTTTTTCGTTCTTTTTAGAATGTGCGAATAAGTTTTTACCCAAGGGTGATTCTGGCGTCCAGAGCCACGATTTTATCCCCGTAAGCCAGTAAAGGGTTGATATCCATTTCTAATATAGAGGGATTTGCCAGTACCAGTTGAGATAAACCTGTCAGGCAGTTAATCAATACTTCCATATCCACCCCGGGCATGCCCCTCACCCCGGCCAATACCTGGCTTACTTTGGTTTCCCCGATCATGTTCAAGATATCTTCCCTGCTGAACGGGGGTATGCCCAGCGATATATCTTTAAATATTTCAGTATAAACGCCGCCGTAGCCAAATGCCAGGACCGGCCCGAACTGAGGGTCTCTTTTGCACCCGAGTAAGAGTTCAATTCCTTTATTTAAATGTTCTTGCACAATCACTCCGTCTATTCTTACGTCCGGCCGCTTTTGCTTTATTTCCCGGAGCATTTCTGTGAAAGCATCTTCAAGCTGCCGGGCGTCTCCAATATTGAGCCTGACTCCCCCCACGTCTGATTTATGGGTGATTTCCGGGCTGCAAACCTTGATTGATACCGGGTAACCTATTTTCTCAGCAAGCGAGACGGCTTCCCCGGTGGTTTCAGCTTTTCCCCAGCGTGCCACAGAAATGCCGTATGATTCCAGGATCTTAAAAACGTCGGTCTGGTCCATGTTTCCCGGTGTCTTGCCGGCAATGATCTTTTCGACACTGGTTTGGCCGGGATTGACAGGGACAGATACCGGGCGGAATATTTTTTTCTTGATTATATGGTGATATTTATAGAGAGCGGAGAGCGCCCTGGCGGCGCGGTCAATGGAGTAATAATATACAACATTATTATCTTTCTCGAATTCATGGGCATATTCCTGAAAACGTCCCCCGTAAGTCCAGGCAACTATTGGTTTTTCCGGATTATTGCGGGCAATTTCCCTGATCATCTCTGTTACGTCTAAAAAGTCCCCCTCTTTATCGAGGAATGAGCTAGTTATGCATATAACAGCGTCCACCTGCGGATCAGCCAGCATAGCCTCCAGGATGCGGCGATAGGAATAGTGGTAGCCGTGGAACATGCTGGCCGGCCACATATCGACCGGGTTGCCGTAGTGCGCCCATTCCGGGAACATTTCACTCAGCAAATCCATAGTTGATTTGCTTAATGTCGCCAGTTCCAGACCGTACCGGGAACAGGCATCAACTGCAATGATGGCGGCGCCGCCAGATATGGAAACAATACCCACTCTATTTCCATAAATACTGTTAAAAGTGCTGAATATTTTATTGAGGTCGTTCATTTCTTCAATATCCCCGGCGCGGAGCAGTCCGCACTGTTTAAAGGCCGCGTCGAAGATCTTGTCTTCGCCGGCCAGGGACCCGGTATGCGAACTGGCGACGACAGAGCCGGCAGGGCTGGTTCCCGTCTTATAAACGATGACTGGTTTCAGCGCCACTGCATCCCTTGCTGCCTGCATAAATTTTTGCCCGTTTTTCAGACTCTCCATATGCAGGTTTATTACCTTGAGCCGGGGATCCCTGGCGAGATGGCCCAGTACATCGGCAAATTCTATATCTGATGTGTTCCCGGTATCAATTAAAAGACCAATACCGTTACATATTTGCGAGGCTCCTACAACAAAAACCCCTGACTGGCAAAGTATTCCCGTTGTTGCTGCCGGATTTATGAAGCGCATAAAAGATGCGCAAAAACGGCTGAAATTATTTACCACTCCAAGCGTGTTCGGCCCCAGGATCCGTATTCCGCTGCTAGCCGCAATTTTGAGTATTTCTTCCTGCATTAACCTGCCCCGTTCGTCTCCATCAAGAAAGCCCTGGGCGGTAATAACTACAAATTTAACCCCTTTGTCCGCGCACTGGGCAAAAAGCCCGGGTACCGCGTCACGTGGCGCGCAAATATACGCTATATCAGGGACTTCCGGCACATCCGACAGGGAAGTATAGGCACGGTGCCCTAGTATTTCCCCTCCCTTGGGATTAACCGGGTAGATCTTTCCCTGGTAGCCCCATTCAAGTAACACTTCCAGAGGGCTGTTGCTCCCTTTTCCTGTGCGGCTGGTTACACCGACCAATGCGACGGATTCCGGCTCTGTTAATTTCTTATAGTCATTGTCAGACAGCATTAAAAGTGACCTCCATGAAGTTTGTGCTTAACATAAATAATCAAGTGACAGCTTTTTTATAATTGCTTAATTTCCAGCCGGTATCCGCCGGCTTCTCGTGTTTGCATTCTTTGATTATATACCATATTTTTAAAGCCATTTGCAAGTCAAATCTTTTATTTGGATCTTTTAATGTAAAGCCGCCCACTTCGCATATCTTTCCAAGCCGGTACTTAAATCCACTTGGGGTCACAGCCGCGGCCCTGGCCGCTTCTTTAATGTTGCCGTCGTAAATAAAGTATAGGTGCAGGGTTTCGACAAGTTGACTTTTATGCCTGGTGTCGTACTTTAGGAGCTTGCCAATTTGTTCATTCATAAAAGCCAGAAGGTCTTGCTGATTTGCGGCGTTGAGGAGCAGGCCAAAGGTACCCAGGCTATCAAAGGAAATAACCGCATTGCTTTGGTTTAACCCTTTGATTACTTTTAAAGCCCGCCGGGCTTCCTGATAAGATTGGGAAAAATCTTTTGGAGTGTGGCATATCCGGCCTATCCCGATGGAAATGGTGACTTGCGAAAACTGCATGTTAACCCTTTTCTGGACATCCTGTGCCAGATCAGCTGCGCTGGAATGGAGATCGTTTCCTGTTAATGCTGTGATTATGATAATTTCATCATTTTTGGCCGCGATCATGCCGTGCCGGTTACATGAATTAATGGCTGCTTTTATTACTTCTACAAGCTGGTTCTTGAAGTGGAGATACTGCCTTTCGTCCCGCCCCGGCTGGGTGAGTGAGCGTGGCGGGGTGTCAAAATTAATGACCAGTACCTGGTGAGGCTGATTAAGATTATAGCCAAGGTAGCAAGCTCTTTCAATAATTGAAGCTTCGGAATAGAAACTGCCCGAAATTAAATTATCGACAAAGTCATCCTTATACCGTGTTTCCACTTCTGCCACTGCGCGGTCCTGCATCATTTTCAGGGCGAAAACCGTGACTATACAATCCAGGATCATCTGATCAAATTTAGTAAACCCAGCCGAGTTTTTTAAAATATTCACGTAGCCCAGAACCTCCCGGCCGATTACAATTGGGGAGATAAACCGGGAAACCATATTTTTTGCCGGTTCTGCCGGAAGCAGGACGGATCTTTTTTCTTGTGTCAAAGTGGCTGCTATGTGTCGGTAGCGCCAGTCATTAAATATATCTCTGGCTGAGAAAGCCGGCGGATCTTTTTTTGTTGTCATTACAGGTGAAAAATACGCGGACAGCCGGAAAAACTGATCTTCCACAATCACGGTTCCGCCGATGAGACGGCCTGCCGCGCAGGCGATTGCCGGCATATCCTCCCCGTTTAATACCATTTTGGTCAGTTGTCCGTGGATGGCTATTGTTTTTTTTAATAGTTCATTTTGTTCCTGAATACTGGTATGGAATTGCTCTAATGCCGGGCCGGGATTAGTTTCCTGGTAGTAGCGTAGTTCGGGAAGAATTTCTTTACCCCATTCAGCCAGTGTTTTGCCGATAAAGCGGCAGTGCGGGTCGCCCCTGGCAGAGCAGGATATCTCCTTGTAAATAACCTGTTCACCGGAGAGAGCCGATTGGAAGCCGCTGGCATGACCGGCCAGTGCCCAGCATACCGGTTCGGTTGCAGGACCGAAATGCCTGATATGGTGTTCCGCTTCGTAAGAGTTATGCCAGATGCCTTCGGATGGCCAAAGGTACTCGTTCTTATTGCAACGTATGTCAAGAGGGATAACGTGGGCCATGCCTATAAATGTATGGAAAAGTGTATCCAGCCGGTAGCTTTCAGTTTTATCCCCAGTGCTGGAATCATGCTTGATGCTTTCAGCGTCGTGATAGCCGCAGGCATAACCATAGCGGATGAAAAAGCCTTTTGCCTGCTCCATACCCAGTGTGTGTATAAGTTCCTTGCGCAGGGCGCCAATTGCACAAGTATTGAGAATCAGCACACGTTCACTGTTTAAATAGTGTTTTCCTGTTTCACCCTGCAGGCTTTGCAGTTTCTCCAGTTGTATATCCTGAATCTTAATTACCTTCACCCCCACCAATAGATTGCTGGTCCGGTGAAACAGCAACAGGCGGAATCATAGTGATTTTCCAAAAGGACATAGTGGAAACTTGCAGTCCGGACAACCAAAGCAAAAGCCGCCGTGTCCCAACCGCGTTATTTCCTTTCTGGTAACCCGCTCGCCGGCTAGAATGCGCGGGAGGACAAGGTCGAAAATAGTTGTTTTATAGTACATAACGCAGGCAGGCAAGCCCAAAACAGGCACCTTGCCGAGGTAGCTCATAAGAAACATTGCCCCGGGTAAAACAGGCGCCCCATAGGTTATAATTTCCGCGCCGGAAGCCCGGATCCCGGCGGGGGTAATATCGTCGGGATCGACGGACATTCCTCCGGTGATGATGATCATCTCAGCGCCATTATCTATAAACTCCCTGATTTTTTCCGTTATCCGGCCTGCTACGTCAGGCAAAAGCGCGTGAAATAAGACGGGACAGTCAAAACGAGAAAGTTTCTCCTTTATTACCGGGCCGAATCTGTCCTCAATCCTCCCTTGATAAACCTCGTTGCCCGTGGTGATGAGCCCTGCGCGCAGGGGCCGCAATTCCTTTACTTCCAGCAGAGGCCCGCAGTCTTTGCATATTTGTTCCACCAGTTCAATTTTTTCTTTCCTGATCACCAGCGGGATAACCCGCGTGCCTGCCAGTATATCTCCTTTATCCACAACGTGATTGGTATGGCGGGTTGACAGGACGACTTCTTCAATGTCGTTAACCAGGTGTACTCCTTCTACGTTGATTTTGAGTAATCCCCGGTGATCCGCTATGAAGTTTACCTTGCCTTCGGAGGGACCGGTAAGCCTGACTCCCTGGCCGCTGCTGGCCCGCGCTATCCTGAGGGCGGCTACATCCTCATGAAGGGAATCCTCGCCGCATTCCCAAATGAAGATGTGTTCTTTCCCCAGCTTTAACAGTTCCGGAATGTCCTCCTCCTTGATGATATGGCCTTTTTTAAAAGCGGGGCCTTTGAATTCCCCCGGCGTGATCTTTGTGATATCATGGCACAGGACCATCCCCACAGCTTCTTCAACCTTCACTTTATTCATTATTCCGCTCCCTTTCCCAGACTCTATCAATACGACCCGAACGGAAACATTTATTATCAGGATTTTTACTCTAATGAACGAAAGTTTATTATAGTAATTATGCAATGATTAACATTTTATGTCAAGAAGAAATATCTGTTTAATCAATATATTAGTTGATGTACACGCAGAGGAGTTTGTATTTTGACATGTGTCTGGCTGTATGCCGGCCAGCGGACTGCTTAACTGGACAGTAAGCGGCTAAATATTCTGTCTTGCCGGACTGTAGAACCGGTTCTGAATATATGATAGTTTTGTATATATTCAGTAAACCAGGTGGAGGTACGGCGTTATCGTTAGCGAACGACTTGCGTAGCGCCGGTTACAGCACCCGGCGAAGCTGAGGATGCGAAATTGGGGGCGCGGACAGGATGCGGAGGGCGCGTTGTCAGCCACAAAGGCGATTTTGAGCCATCATTCAAAGAGCGAGGCAGCCCGAGGATCAGCGAGGCCACTGTTTGAGCGAGCAAAGCGAGCGAGTTTGGCCGAGCCCGAGGGCTGACAAGCTCGTACATTTATAAGAGGCGAACATGAGCCTGGAGGCTGACAACGCGCCCAATCTTCACCGAACCAGGACGGTGAGTTGAAGGCGGCCCAATTTCGCCCGGGTTCACTGAATAGTTACATAGTTTTTTAATGCAAAGGCATGCAGGTGGGTTTGTATTTATCTGATGATAAAATAAGAATGCAGGGGGTGGAATTATTGTGGTAATAAGCACAGAAACTTATTGGAATCCGCAAGGAACTTTGTTACCTGTTGGACCGGTTGTTATGCTGCCGGATAAATTTATCACCGGGGAGGTGGCTTAAGTTGTTCTTGAATCATTTTGAATATTTTGCTCCTAAAACACCTGGAGAAGCGCTGGAATTGGCCGGCCGCCTGGGTAACAAAGCCAAAATCCTCGCCGGCGGTACCGACCTGCTTATCATGATGAAAGAGAAGCTGCTCAAACCTGAATATTTGATCGACATCAATGAGGTCAAAGAGTTTAAAGGTATCTCCTACGAGCGGGGTGAGGGCGCCGTTATCGGAGCGTGCACAAAGATATCGGAAATCGAATTTTCAGAAATAATCCGGGAGAAATACCATGCCCTTCACCAGGCGGCAGGCGAGCTGGGTTCATCCCAGGTAAGGCACATGGCCACTATCGGTGGCAATAGCTGCCATGCCTCGCCGGCGGCGGAGACACCCCCGCCCCTGGTCGCCCTGGGCGCAAAAGTGGTGATCAGCAGCGTTGCCGGGGACAGAGAACTGCCCCTGGAAGAATTCATTTTGGGCAACCGGGCAACCGCCCTCGCCGAAGGCGAAATATTGACCAAATTTATTCTGCCGGAACCGGCTCCGAAGTCAGCCAGCCGCTACGCGTACATCGGGCTCAGGGATGCTATGGAAATAGATGTGGTTAATATGGCCGTCAACATGGTGCTGGAGGATGACGGCAGGACAGTTAAAGACCTGAGACTTGTGATGGGATCCGTTTCACCGAGACCGCTGGTTTCTGTTGAAGTCCCGGGCATCCTGGTGGGGCATGAATTTAACAGCGAGCTGGTGGAGAAAGCTGCGAAAGCGGCTTCCGGCGAAGCCAGGCCCATTTCCGACATCCGGGCCTCAGCAGAGTACCGGCGCGAAGTGGTGGCGGTGCTGGCCCGCAGGCTGATTCAACAAACGTTTGACGCCGCATCCGGGAAGGGGGAAAACTGATGAAACAGCTGATTGAATTAGAAATAAACGGCCGGGTCTATGAGATACCCGTTGACCCGAGAGATCTGCTTGTTGACGTAATCAGGAAAAAAGTAGGTCTTACCGGTACCAAGAAGGGGTGCGGGCAGGGAGACTGCGGCGCCTGTACAGTGTTAATCGATGGCAAACCGGTGCTTTCCTGCATTACCCTGGCGATAGCCTGCCGGGGCAAGAAAATTACCACCATCGAAGGTCTGGCGGCGGCAGACGGCAAACTCCACCCGATCCAGCAGTCCTTTGTCGATCATGGCGCCGTACAGTGCGGTTTTTGCACCCCCGGGATGATCCTTTCGGCAAAAGCGCTGCTCGACAGGAATCCCAGGCCCGGCGAAGATGAGATAAAGCGCGGCATAGCAGGCAATATTTGCCGCTGCACCGGCTATAAGAAAATAGTTGAAGCGATTTCCGCCGCGTCTGAAATTATTTCCGCAGAGGGGGTGAAATAATGAATAACAAACCTGTCCAGGCATCATTCGCCGGCGTGCCGTCAATGAAAGAAGAGTTTACTCAAGTAGGAAAAAGAGTGCCGCGGGTGGATGCCCCAAAAAAAGTTAAAGGCGAGGCGATTTATACTGACGACATGACCTTGCCGGGTATGTTGTACGGAAAAATCAAGCGGTGTACGGAATACGCCCACGCCGTCATCAAAAAGATTGATTGCAGCAAAGCTCTTGCGCTGCCGGGAGTTATAGCGGTTCTTACCGGGGACGAAGCTCCTAACAAATGGGGTATCGTTCCCCAGTCGGCAAACGAGACTGCTCTGGCCGTGGGTAAAGTTCGTTTCTGTGGTGAAGGTGTGGCCGCTGTTGCTGCTATTGATGAGGAAACCGCCGAGGAGGCGCTTGATTTAATTGAGGTGGAATACGAGCCCCTGCCGGTGCTGCTGGATCCGTTCGAATCCATGGAACGCGCCGGCGAAGTGCTTATACACGAAGATTCTCCAGGAAACATACTGCACTCAGGTGAGCAGGTATACGGCGACGTGGACGAGGCTTTTGCCCGGTGCGCCTACGTGTTAGAAAGAGAATTTCACACTTCCTACGTCAACCATGCTTTTTTGGAGCCGCATTCCGCCCTGGCCAGTTACGATCCTCAAAGCGGGCAGCTGCATTTATGGTCAAGCAGCCAGGTTCCCCACTACCTGCACCGCCAGATATCAAACGTCCTGGAAATACCCATGAGTAAGATCCGCGTTACCCTCCCTGCGGTAGGCGGTGGTTTCGGCGGCAAGGGTGAAGCGGCTTCGTCAGAATTTGTCGCCTGCCTGCTGTCCAGGAAAACCGGCCGGCCGGTCAAAGTGACGTTTGAGCGCAATGAGGTATTCTTCACGCACAAAGGCCGGCACATATGCCATATGAAACTAAAAATCGGGCTGGATAAAGACGGTTATATACAGGCCGTGGATTTTGACAATACTTTGGATGGTGGAGCTTACGCGGGATGGGGCGTCGTGGTGATGTTCTACACCGCGTCCATGATCCACTTGCCCTACAAAGTACCCAACGCCCGCACCCGGGTGAGGCGTGTTTTTACCAACAAACCCACCTGCGGCGCCATGCGCGGTCTCGGCGGGGTCCAGCCCAGATTCGCCATGGAGTGCCTGCTGGACGAGATGGCTGAAATGATCGGCATCAGCCCGTACGAGCTCAAAATGAAAAACGCTGTAGAGTCAGGCTATACAGCAGTAAACAATATGTACGTGCCGCACAGCGAGTACAAGAAATGCCTGCAGACGGCGGTGGAAAAATCAGGCTACCTCGAAAAACACGGCAAGCTGCCCTTCGGCAAAGGCATCGGGCTGGCCGGCGGCTATTATATTTCCGGCACAGCTTATACCCTCTACCAGTCTTATAAGCCACATACTTCAGTGCTGATCCGGGTAGATACCGAGAACGGGGTGACCCTGCACTGCGCGGCTGCCGAGATCGGCCAGGGCTGCACCACCGTAATGGCCCAGATGGCTGCCGAGGCGCTGGGGGTCCGCTACGAAGATGTGCATGTCGTGCTGGGAGACACTGAGTTAGGCGCCTTCGATTTGGGCAGTTTTGCCAGCAGGTTGACTTACGCTGCCGGAGCTGCCATTATTGAGGCAGCCAAGGAGATCAACCAGAAGCTGAAAGAGGTAGCTGCCGGCATGCTTGGCTGCCGGGCCGATCAATTAACCATAAAAGACCGTAAGATTTACTCCATTTATGAACCCAGGAAAACCATCGAGTGGGAAAAAGTTGTGCAGGTGTGCGTCAATTCCGTGGGGGCGCTGATAGGTGTGGGTCACTTCTCGCCGCCGCGGCGCAAAGGAATCGACCTCGTGAGCGGTAAAAGAGTCCAGGGTGCCAATATCGGACACTCCCCGACATTTGGTTTCAGCTGTCAAATACACGAAGTGGATGTGGACTTGGAAACCGGCAGGATCAAGGTGACCAAAGTTACCGAAGCCGGGGACTGCGGTCAGGCAGTTAACCCCATGAGCGTGGAAGGGCAGGTGGAAGGTTCTATCATGTTCGCTATGGGCCAGGCCCTTTACGAAGAATTAAAGTTAGACGAAAACGGCAGGTTGTTAAATCCGAGCCTGCATGACTACAAGACGCCGACAGTCATGGAAATGCCCGAAATGGACACCAACATAGTAGACAGCTACGACCCGACGGCTCCCTTCGGGGTTAAAGAGACAGGCGAAGGCGCCGTTCAGCCGACCATCCCGGCCATTGTCAACGCCATCTACGATGCGATCGGGGTGAGGTTTACCGAACTGCCCATTACCCCGGAAAAGGTCCTTAAAGCCTTAAGGGAAAAGAAATCATCGGCCGGTGGATCTTTTTGAAGCGGTAAGAGAACAGGTAAACACCTGGCGGCAGCTCTGTTAGACTGGCGATGTTGATGAACACGCCCGGCACGGATGGGGCAACCGAAGGGTTTTCTGCCAGGTCATAGTAGCGTGGCACAAATTTTGCAGGTAGACAACCATAACTGGTTCAGGCTGGCGCTGTTGCCGGTCGGTGATGAAATACCAACCATTAGAAGGTTGATCCTCAATGTGCCCGGAAATGTGGCCGGCAATGGCCGTTACCGGCAGGTAAGGCTGGCAGCCAACCAGTGGCTGCATAAGGTTGTGGGTAACATTAAAAATAAGTTGAAGGAATTTATTCGCTTAAGGGCATGGTTGCTTGCCTCAACATCCTGAATATCCGTCCCAGTCTGAATAATAAGGCTGTTTTTGAACCGGAATGATACCGGCTGGCTTGTTTTGGTATGCCCTTATCAACGCACGTAATATCTATATATTTACAGGTGAAAAACGGGGAGCTATAGTTCAATGTAACCATTCAGTAAACCCGGTGGAGGCACGGCGTTATCGTTAGCGAACGGCTTGCGTAGCGCCGTTAACAGCACCCGGCGAAGCTGAGGAAGCGAAATTGGGGGCGCGGACATTCATGTCCGCGCCCCGATTTTTATTCTTGACATAAAACAATTGCTAATACATAATTACCATAATAAACTTTATTTTATCATAATGAACAGTTTTGTGAGTTACATGACCAGGTAAGGAGGGAGGTTACGATTGGTTAAGTAATTGCAGATTGACTTGAAAATACCTATTTGGCCGACTGCTTACCAGACTGACAGCGTAACCATTTTTCTTTTTATTCTGGTGTAAATATAAGGAGGGGCGTGTCTTTGGTGAAGAAGTTGGTTCTTTCAATAATTTTCGGCGCTTTTTTTCTTCTAGTAAGTGGTTGTAATCAGACACAGACACCTCAGGCTGCAGACACAAACGTAAATGTGGCGGTAGAGTATACTGATCACGCGGCGGCCTTCTATTTTTCCCAGGGAAAAAATCTTTTTAAAGAAGCAGGAATTAATATTAATGACATAAAGGTATATGCAAGCGGCGTCGGGGTTGCTGCTGCATTTACTAAGGGCGGCTTTGATGTCAGTTACATGTGTTTAATTCCAGCTATATATACGTATGCAAATGGCGGCGTGCCGATAAAAATCATTGCCGGCACACATAAAAACGGCTACGGACTGATTGTAAACACCAATAAAATTAAAGATTTGCGCGACCTGGAAAAGAGCGGTATCAAAATCGCCAACGGGCCGAAGGGAACATCAACGGACTTTTTACAAATGTTTTTGATTGAAAAAGAAAATCTTAACTCCGGAAAAGTCTTGGCAAATACCGTGCGCATGAATGCAGCAAAACAACTTATGGCCTTGCGTAATGGAAAAGTAGATGCTATATTTGTTCCCGAACATTTTGCGGCGATGGCGGCATCATTCCCCGGAATGAAAATGCTGGTAAACAGCAGTGATATATGGCCGGATATGCAGGGAAGCGTCCTTGTGGTTACAGAAAATCTCTTGGAAAAACAGCCGGAAGTTGTTAAAAAGCTGAAGGAGATCAATAAGAGGAGCATTGGTTTGATGAATGAAAATCCGCAAGAAGCAGCTGCAATCGTAGCTCAAAACTTAAACATAAACCAGTCAATGGTAAAAGAAGAAACTCAAAGCATGGAGACTAACCTGGAAGTCACCCCGGAACTTGTAGCCAGGTCAATGGCCAATCTTAAAAGTACTCCTGAGATTAATATCCAGGATGTACAGGCCGTTATTGACAAGATGTATGCCTTGGGGTATATAGCAAAATCTTTTGATGCAAAAGAAATCATGGCAGTCAATTGATGAAAAGAGTGAGCATCCTGCAATGAAGCGAGCAATATCAAAGAGCAGTTTATTGTATCCCTTGCCTGTATGTTTATTCCTTGCCTTGTGGGAAATATCGGGACGTATTGCCCATACGCCGTTATTCCCGCCTTTTAGCAAGGTGTTTATGGAATTTTGGGTTCTTTTGGGTAGCGGTATTCTTTTAAAAAGTCTGGCAGCGAGTTTGACAAGAGTCTTGATTGGGTATTTACTGGGAAGTTTGGCCGGGCTGTTTGCCGGCATCCTTATGGGGTTGAACAGGGTAGTGGAACGCAGTTTGAGCCCGCTGATAAGTATATTGTTTCCAATTCCGACATTGGGGTGGCTGCCGCTTTTGATGCTGTGGATTGGTATCAATGAGGCGCTGCCGGTGGCTCTGATTTTTATCTGTGCTTTTTTCCCGGTTGCATATAACACATTGACCGGGATAAAAGGAGTGAAAAAGGAATATATAAATGTCGCCCGCACCCTTAAGGCTTCTTCATGGTTTATCCTTTGGCATGTAATAATTCCAATGGCCTTGCCCAATATATTTACCGGCCTGCGCCTGGAGGCGGGTATGGTTTGGCGTACCGTAATTGCAGCGGAGATGTTTGCCATATCTACGGGCATCGGTTCACTTTTAATCAATGCTGAAACTCTGATCAGGGTAGATATCATTTTGGTTTGCCTGGTGCTGCTGTCACTAATGTGCTCAAGTTTTGACCGGGTGTTTTTGTGGCTGGAACACAAATTAACAGGTGCGTGGAGATAAAAATGCCTTTTATCAGCTTGCGTAATATAACAACGCCATACTGTTTAAAAAACGTGAACCTGGATATTGAGGAAGGCGAACTGATTGTGTTGCTGGGCTTCACTGGTGCAGGCAAGAGCACGCTGTTAAACGTTATTGCGGGACTGACAGAATACCAGGGAGAAGTGTATTTCGATCAGAAAAATATGAATGATATTCCTGTGGAAAAGCGGGATGTCGGTTATCTTCTTCAAGATGTTTACCTTTTCCCCCATTATAACGTATTTAATAATGTTGCTTTTGGCCTGCGGGCAACCTCCTGTCCGGCCGACAAAATAACCGAAAAGGTTGAAGCAATTCTCGGCCTTTTGAATATCAGCCACTTGAAGAATCGCTACCCGAAGGACCTGAGCGGGGGCGAAAAACAGCGTGTTGGTCTAGCACGTTCTCTGATTATGGAGCCAAAAATTTTACTTTTGGACGAGCCGCTGGCAAGCCTTGATCCTGTTACTGCAAGAAATATTCGAAAAGAAGTCAAATCACTCCATAGGAGGCTGTTTTTAACTACCCTTTACGTCACTCACGATTTTAACGAGGCGCGTGAGCTGGCTGACAGAATTGTTGTTATTATTAAAGGCGAGTTAAAGCAATTGGGGTCTGTTCAGGATATTTTTTATAAGCCTGCAAAAGAAATTAAAGAACTTATTAATATCATATGAGGAGGTGATATCGTTGGTAAAACCAGAGGTGTTTAACAAGCTGGCGCCTTACCTTCAGAACCTGTTGGCAGATAAGGAACTGTCCTCAGCCAGTGTGCGTATTTCTGGCAGGGTACTGACGTCCAAAGAAGCAATCGGCTCTCCGGGTAGAGATGATTTTCCTCTTCAAAAAGGAAAGGAAAAACTCATGCAGGCGGTTGTTGACGGATTTGCAGGCCAGGCATTTACTGATATGCCCGGCGAATTTGAAGGCGTCCTTGAAGAAATTTTTAGCTTGCCGCCGGCTGACAACTACCGCAGGGCGGCTATTATAGCGACCTTAAATGCTGTAATGCGCAAGCAGGGTAAAATATCAGGCACTGTCCACTGCAAGGATTCAGGGCCGGGGAAATGCAGCTCAATGCTCATTGAAATGATTCGCTCTGAATACGGAAAACCAAAAATTGCTATGATCGGGTTTCAGCCGGCCATGGCGGACCTGCTCACCCGGAATTTTGACACCAGAATTTTCGACCTTGACCCTGATAATATAGGTAAAGATATTAACGGTACCAGGATTGAAAGCGGTAATTGCAGTCTTGATGAGGTGGAGGCCTGGTGTGATCTCATGCTGGTTACCGGAAGCACAATAGTAAACGGCAGCATAGACGCCTTTTTAGAGACTGACAAACCTGTGATTTTCTACGGGACAACTATTGCGGGGGCGGCAGATATTCTGGGCTTAAAGAGATTCTGCCCCGTGTCTTTGTAAGGATGTATTAAAATAACCGGCCCTGTTAAAACGACTTTTACAGGCGCCGAATCAGCTTGAAGAGGGAATATTATTTATGGAAAGTCAACTTATTGTAATAAGGGGAGCCGGTGATTTGGCGAGCGGGGTGGCTCACAGGCTTGCAAGAAGCGGCTTTCCTGTTGTCATGATGGAATTACCCAGGCCGCTGGTTATCCGGCGCGCGGTTTCCTTTGCGGAAGCAGTATACAGGAAAGTGTTCGCTGTGGAAGGTGTAATAGCTGAATTAGCCGTAACTTTTGATGATGTCCATAGATTGCTGGAAGCAAAAAGGATACCTGTAATTGCCGATCCCGCTCAATATCCCTTGAAAGCGCTCCGGCCGGCGGCGGTTGTTGACGCGGCAATGACTAAGGACAATCCGGGTACTGCTATTGACGACGCGCCGGTGGTTATCGGCCTTGGCCCCGGTTTTACAGCCGGAGTGGATGTGCATGCCGTGATTGAAACTCAAAGAGGCCACAATTTGGGGAGAGTTATTTTAAATGGGAGGGCTGAACCCAATACAGGCTTACCCAGCGAGATAATGGGCTACCGGCAGGAACGGGTGCTTCGCTCGCCGGGCAGCGGTATATTCCGTGCCGTCAGGGAGATCGGTGATATCGTGAAAAAGGGGGAATTGGTGGCGACTGTTGGTGAAATGCCTCTTTGCGCGACTATTCCCGGTGTTGTCAGGGGTATGTTGCACAGTGGCTTGAAAGTGTTTCCCGGCATGAAAGTGGGGGATATCGACCCGCGCGGCAGGCGGGAATATTGTTTTACAATTTCCGATAAAGCCAGGGCGGTAGCCGGTGGGGTGCTGGAAGCGTATTTGTACTTGCGGAGGGAGGTGGCGGGATGGAGACAGAATTAATAAAAAAGCTGCTGTTGCTTGGAGAAGCCGGCGAGGACGCGGTTTTAGCAACAGTCACCCGGGCTACAGGCTCCACGCCGCGAAATCCCGGCGCTAAAATGCTTATACTCAAAGACGGCCGCGTGTACGGTACCATCGGCGGCGGTTTGGGAGAGGCTGAAGTGATCAGGGAAGCCTTTAGTGTGTTTAATAATAAAACTTCAAAGAAATACTGCGTGAATATGACAAACGATATCGCAGCCGGAGAAGGTATGGTTTGCGGGGGGGAAATGGAAGTATTTCTCGACTTCGTAAATAGCGGGGATTACGGGACCAGGCAGGTTCTGGCGGCGTATCTTGATTCGCGGGAGAGAAATGAAAACCCCCTGCTGGTTACGGTGACCGGTATTGATAATGATAAAAATGAATTGCTGGGCCGGAAAATGGTTTTTCTACCGGCCAAAGGCGAAACCGGAGACCTGGGATACGCGGAAGCAACTGAACAGGCCCGTATTCTTGCCGGGCGGTTCCAGACAGCAAGAAAACCCGGACTTGTAACTCTTGCCGCGGCAGGCAGGCGAGACATTATTGATAAATTAGAATTGTTTTTTGAGACTGGTTTCTCGACACCGCAAATTCTAATTTTGGGTGGGGGGCATATTGCCGTGCCGCTGGTAAAAATGTCCTCTATCCTGGGTTATCATACAGTTGTTGTTGATGACAGGCCTTCTTTTGCCGACACAAACCGTTTCCCGGAAGCGGGGCAGGTAATCTGTGCGGATTTTAGGGACTTCCTGAAAAATTTTAAAGCTGGTGAGGAAACCTTTATTATAATTGTAACCAGAGGTCACATGCACGATCTGGAGTGCCTCCGTGAAGTGATCAACCAGCCGGCGGCTTATATCGGAATGATAGGCAGCCGCAGGAAAATAAAAATGATTATGTCGCAGCTGGAGAAAGAAGGAGTTTCACGCGAGCGCTTAAGCGAGGTTTATTCGCCGATTGGCCTGGATATTGGCGCGGAGACGCCGGAGGAAATTGCATTGAGTATCATGGCCGAGATTGTCGGCGTGTGGCGTGGTGGTAATTTAATGTAAATTTTAGAAAGGTAAAGACGGTAACAATCAAGATGAAAAAAGATGTAAAAGAAGGCAGCAGTTATAGCGCTCCTCTTGTTTATAAGGTTTTTTCAATATTAACCGAAGTAGCAGGTGCCCCGTCTCAATTGGGTATCAGTGATCTATCCCACATCCTTAATATTTCCAAAAGCACTGTTTATGGTATTACCAGGGCGTTAATAGACGTAGGCGCGCTTTATCAGGAACAGGAAACGAAAAAGTTCAGGCTGGGTCCAGCGCTGGTCCGTTTAGGCAGCCAGGCGCTGGGTGGAATGGATTTAAGGGCGGTCGCCAGACCACTAATGGAGGAACTCAGCCAGAAATTCAGAGAAACTGTTTTCCTGGGTACTTTTGACGGAAAACGAATAACTATTATTGAAAAAGCCGACAGCCCGGCAGAATTGAAGATATCTGCGCAAATAGGGACGAGGATTCCTATATATGCAGGAGCGACGGGCAAGGTTTTCCTGGCGGGACTAAATGAAAATGATGTAAAAAAATTATTAAAAGAGAAGCCGATTCGCCCTTTCACTGAAAATACCATCACAGATCCGGAGAAATACCTGGAGGAGTTGCGGAAAGTACGCAGGTTGGGCTATGCTACCGATTTTGAGGAATATATCCGGGGAGCTAATGCCATTTGCATACCGCTCCCCAACTACGGAAAATGGTCTAATCAGGCGCTGTGGATGGTGGGTTTCAGCAGTTCTTTTACCAGGGAGAAAGTTGGCGCGGCAGTTACGGCAGTGTTGCAGGCTGCTGAACAGATCGGCAAAATACTGGGAGTTTAGTTCTTTAGACTGGGTTTTCAGGTCATTTGCGATAGAAGGCGGTTTAATGAAATTTATTGATGCATTTCCAGTGAGAAAAGGCGATATCGTCGCTCTTGTGGGGGCGGGCGGCAAGACAACGACTATGTATGCCATCGGGTCTGAGGCAAGAAAGTGCGGGTGGAAGGTGGTTCTTACCACAACGACCCGGATTTTTCACCCTGGTGAAAGGGAAGGATTGGAGCTTGTTATTGAGGCCGATCCTGTAAGGTTGTTAGTTGCAATTAAAGAAAAACTGGCACAGTTTCCTCTCCTGGTGGCCGGGGCTGGTTTGAGCCGTGAAAATAAGCTGGTGGGAATAGAGCAAGATGTGGTTGCTATGCTCCTTCAATGTGGTGCTGATTTGGTTGTCGTAGAAGCAGACGGCGCGGCACAAAAGCCTTTTAAGGCTCCACGTGAGAGCGAGCCGGTTATTCCTGATTCGGCGAGTCTGGTAGTGCCGGTAGTTGGGATTGACTGCCTGGGTAGGCCCCTTAATGAAAAATATACACACCGGCCGGAGCATATTACCCGGCTTACCGGCTTGAGCGCAGGCGCGCCGGTGACCGGCGAAACGGTTTCAGCCGTTTTACTTCATAAGCATGGTTACCGCCGGGATATTCCTGCCGGGAGCCGCTGGATCCCCTTTATTAACAAGGTTGAGTCGGAGGTTGAGCTGGCTCGCGCCCGTGAAATTGCAGGCTTGCTTGGCAGCGGCGGGGCGGAACGGGTTATTGTTGGAGCGGCGCGGGCCCTTGACCCGGTTAGGGAGGTTTTAGAGTTTTGATTGCTGGTGTGGTGCTGGCTGCCGGGTCGTCGTCCCGTCTGGGCGTGCCGAAACAGCTGCTTGTTTACCGTGGGATGCCGCTGATTGCTCATGTGGTAGAAAACCTGCTGATCTCGCAGGTGGATGATATTATTGTTGTTCTGGGCAGCGGGGCTGAGCAGGTGGCTAACGCGCTGGAGGGGTATTCGGTTAAGTTAATATTCAACCGTGAGTTTGCCGCCGGTCAGAGCACCTCTCTTAAAGCCGGCCTTGCGGTGCTTGACAGCGCCACGCAGGCCGCGCTGTTTGTGCTGGGGGACCAGCCGCTGGTGAGTGCGGAAACAATTAATTTGCTCATAGAACATTATTGGTCTGCAAGGGGAGGGATTATAACCCCTTACTTTAGAGGCAAGAGAGGAAATCCGGTTTTGTTTGACAGAGTTTTTTTCGAGGAGATATCTTCTCTATCAGGTGATGTCGGCGCACGCGAAATTATTTTAAGACACCCGGAAAAAATTGTAAAAGTGGATGTTTCAGATGTTGGTGTTATTATTGATATTGACACTTGGACAGATTATGATAGTTTAGTAGCTAATTTGAAGAGGTGGTGATCACACCATGGCTGGTATAATAGCCAGCAGAGGTGTGGCGAATTGTAAAATAATAGTAAGTATTCAGTAAACCCGGTGGAGGCATGGCGTTATCGTTAGCGAACGGCTTGCGCAGCGCCGGTAACAGCACTCGGCGAAGCTGAGGATGCGAAATTGGGGGCGCGGACACGGATGTCCGCGCC
>JGI12104J13512_1001180_pt1 | contig 20045 bp, 19 predicted proteins | sample TerdegcTABiofilm_FD_13512 | JGI IMG/M metagenome (IMG submission 13512)
CATTTTTATGCCTTTGTCCATATTGTTTACATATTTTTACATGGAACCCTGTATATTACATATGGGAATTAATGTTTATCGAATCTATTCTCTTAGAATTAATTCCCTTGAAAACCGGATGGATGAAAATAGCGCCAATCCAAGGTATAAATCTGACTGCATCTCCACCGGTACCATTTCAATTCTTTTAATACATTTTGTCAATACTTCTTCCACCGGCACTTCGTGTTGCATAAGCGGCACCAGGGGGATTAATCCCACCGGGCCACTCTGAAGAAAACTGCTGCCGGATAGATCGGCCAGGTTGATTAACCTGTAGTTGAAATCTACCACGGTCAGTTCTAGACACTCGAAACTGTAGTTATCCATCTGAGGCCGTCCGGTAAGGTTTACCACGACAGGGTAAACAGGCTTTTTAAACTCCCTGTGCTGCATAGCGGTGTACTCAAGTAACCGCCGGGATATATTAACGTCCGGATGGGTTTGTATTTCGAGTGCCATAAGGTACTCATAACCATCTTCGGTAATCTGGTATAGTATATCCGATTCCCGTTTTACGACTACAGCTTCTTTTTCAACACGATACACTTTTTCTGCGGATATATCTTTGTCACGCACCAACTTTACGAAATCGGTCGGGTACTGCTCAGCCAGCGCTTTTATAACAAGGTCGAATTCTTGGGCCATTTCCTCACACTTTCTACCATGTTCTAGTTTTAGTTTATACTATAAAAGAGAATGTTTCAATGAACTTTTACATTTCCTGTGTTCTCTTGATCACCGGCAAGCGCTCCACGGCCTGGCGCAGGTGTTTTAAATCTGCATGAAGATAGACTTTAGTAGTGGAAAGCTTACTATGCCCCAGGAACTTGCTTATGTCCAGGATATCCACCCCGTCTGTCTGAGCCAGGCAAGTTGCAATGGAATGACGCAAGACGTGCGGGGAAACGTCTTTGTTAATGTCGGCTTTCTTCGTAGTCCGGTAAACTATGTTCCTAACCGTGGCTGGGGCTAACTTTTCCCCCCTAACGCCTGGAAAAAGATAGGGCGAGTCTTCGCCTTTTCTGATTTCTGCAAGATAGTACTTGAGCACTGTCTGTAGGACCGGGTGCAGGGGCAGTATCCTGTATTTGTCACCTTTACCATGCCGGACTTCCACGGTACTAAAATCACCGGCAAGGTCTTTCAGCTTCAGGCTAATGATTTCGGACAGCCTTAAGCCGGTATAAAACAGCATAGTCAGCATTGCGGCATCCCTCTTGCCCCTGTCTGTTCCATCATCCGCAGCAGTAATAAGTTTCTCTACTTCTGTTTTTGAAAGATACCTGGGAATGCTTTTGGGCAACCGGGGACTTTTCAACCTGACAGTAGGGTTATCCTCAATAATCTCTTCTGATTTCAGGAATTCGAATAATGCCTTAAGGGAAGCGATAGCACGGGCTAAGCTGCGGGGTTTGTAGTTCTTGCCGGCGGCCAGATACTGGATGTATTCACTTAGAATTTGCGCATTTACTCCGGTAATATCCTGAATACCCATCTTTCCAAGATAGTCGAAGAAATAACGGGTGTCCTTACTGTAGCTGCCTATTGTTTTCTGACTACGGCGCAGCTCAAAAGACAGATAAAAGAGAAAGTTATCATGGTACTCCTGCATTGGGCCATTACCAATTTTAATTGTTTGTCCAATATTGTCCATTACCATTGCCTCCTGCTCAATTATTGTTTATACCAGTCGATCATAGCTTTTTCATAATACCTTCCAGCCTTTTTAATGAAGTATGGGTATAAATCGCTGTGCTGTCCAAGCTGCTGTGTCCTATAAGTTCGGAAATAGTATTTAAGTCCACATCCATTTGGTATAAGTGGGTGGCAAAAGTGTGCCTCAGCGTATGCGCCCGGAACTTCTTATCAAGGCCGCTTTTGGCACTGTACCGACTGAGAAGGATGGAAACCCAGTGGCGGGTTAACTTGCGGCCATGATCACTTTGGAACAAGTAACTATCTTCACCCCGGATTTGGTACTTTTCAATGTAACGGATTAGAACTTGCTTCAGATGCCTGTGAATTGGCACAAGTCTGTCCTTATCTCCTTTGGCGTGGCGGACCTCCAGATAGCCGAAGTTATCTTTTATATCTCCCAGTTTCAGCATAACCAACTCCCCGTCCCGCAGACCGGCATAATAAAGAGTTTTCATCATGACCAGATTCCGCAGGCCGTACTTATCGCTCAAGTCTACCGAGCTAAATAGCTTTACCAGTTCATCCACAGAAAGATATTCCGGTGGCTTCTCCGGCACTCTGGGTCGCTTAATACCATTGACAGGGTTTTCTACGATAAATCCTTCAGTTACTGCATACTTGAAAAAGGCTCCCAGTTCATTAATATAATGTAATATGGTCCCTGGTTTTACCCCGCCGGCACTTATCTGAGCCAGGAAGCGCCGGACGTGGATGGTTCTGATTTCACTCACAGGGAGTGGGAGTGCCTCCCCTATGCCCATAAAAGCCTCAAACCTTCTTAAAGTACGCTGGTAATGGCTTATTGTCTCCCGGCTGTAGCTGCACTGGTACTCCAGGCAGGCAATGTACTTATGGATGACTTCTAAAAGAGTAAAAACCATTTCCCCCTTTCAGGGGAGCCGCCAAACCATCGAGAGGAAACGGACGGGGCCGTCAAGCCCCGTCTGTTTCCACCTTGCGCCAAGTGATGGAGAGCAAGCCTTTTGTCCTACTTTCTTACTGCTTGATGACCAATCATGCCCGAGCATCATCAAGGCCGTAATAGCAGGTCAATGCACAAGACTTCTTGAACAAGCCTCAGTAATTGCTGAACGGGCCGCCAGTGAAGATATCCGGCTTCTGACGCTCGACGACCCCCTTTATCCGGTTACAGCCAAAGTGGTACCAGCCGCCCGGCTTTCCACTGTCGGCCTTTAATAGTTATATTGTCAGAACTGTGTCTAATTTGTGTGGGGGTACAACCCTTATCGGGAGGAAAGGGGTGGGACCGTCAACCCTGTCCTTTCCGACCTCGATCATAAACCTAAAAGAATACGAATACGGTCTTCAACAGCTGCCATGGTAAGCGATGACACTATACCTAAATGCCACAATAGCCGATCTTTGCTAATTGACCGTATATCCTCACACTTAACAAAACTATTCTCTTTCAGCCCCCCTTCCGGTGGATAAACTTCTACATGGAAAGGAATACCTTTTTCCTTTGTGGTTACGGGTAAAACAATAATAAGTCCGGCCGGACCGCTATTAAATAAATCCACTGATAAGACAAGAACTGGCCTTTTACCTGCCTGCTCATGTCCACGGACGGGGTTAAGATATACTAGCCATATATCACCGCGGGAAGGCTCCAACAAAATTAATCGTCCTTTCGCAATCCGTCATTTAAGGTAACATCCCATGCCACACGTTCTTCAATCTCGTCCTTCCACGCGTCCGGATTATTCCTAAGAGCTAAATAGGCTCTGTTAGCCTCTTCCAAAAAGCACTTTCGCCGATATTCCTCTATTGCTTTATCAAGTACTGCTTGCATCGGTTCACCAACCCGAACTGCAATTTCCCGGAGTGCTTTCCAAGTTGAATGGCTAATTCTTACTGTAGTGCTAGGCATAAATAAACGCTCCTTAATTATTTTATTGTTACACATATTAGTCTACAATATTGTATACATTTTATCAATTAAATAGGGGACGTACCCCCACACAAATTGGATACAATTCTGACAATTCAACTACGGTGCAGTTTCTCAACCTCCTTAATCATTTCTTGTACGGTCAATAAATTTTTTATTAATGCTTTAGATCGTGACGAATGGTAATATTCATAATGACAGGAAAAATTTACCGGATGTCGAATTAATAAAGAAACTGGGGATAGATGGATATGTAACACTATGATAAAAAGAAAGCGGGTTCCGAGTATAAATAAAGTGAAAAAATAAAATTTCAAGACAGGAAAGTGGTTGGAATTTTTTAGCTTCCAACCACTTTTGTCAACAGCCCAAAAAGCTGTACCGGTTTTTTCTTATTTGAATTTTGCATAAATTTGGGACTCTGGTCCTATTAACACATAGGACCGTATAAACTATAATTTTTAAAAAGGAAATGGCAAATCCAGTCGAAAGATGGAGACGCAAAACTACGGGTCTAAAGCGACAGCAATGACAGCCGGGTTGCCGTAAATATTTCTCCAAAGGAAACTACCTTTACGGTATGGTAGTTTTTTTTATCTGAGAAAGTTATATTGTGTTGGCGGTTACAGAATATGTGTCTGTCCGAAAATAAAATATTATTATGAAAGAATTTTATTAATGTCTAAGGTGGTGGTGTTTAGAGCTAGGTTAGCTATTATAGTTGGTTCATAACTTAACGAACAAAGGAGGTTAATAAGAAAAAGTCGTTTCATGTTGATTCTGATTTTCCCGGTTTAAGTAAAATAACTTGCGGTCAAAAAGATAAAGAGTTCAAAAGAATGAAATATGATGCCTTAATAAGGCTGATGGTTAGTTGGTTTTATATATAGAGAAGAATTAAATTTAAAGACAGAAAAGAGGCAAAAAAATGAAATATTGCCTGGGCTGAAGATCCTGTAATGCCACCGCCGGCTGGCGATCCTGGCGGCTATAATAACCCAGGCGGCACAATGCCGTATGACCCGAACAATCCTGGCGGCGGTTACTACAACCCTGGTGGCGACTATAACAATCCTGGCGGTGGTTATTATAACCCCGGTGGTGGCTATAACAATCCTGGCGGCGGTTATTATAACCCTGGCGGCGGCTATAACAACCCCGGCGATTTCTTCCCGGAACAGCCCGAATTTAGTTATAACTTGGTCGCAATGCCCTCAGATTTATTCATTAGTATCGGGCAAAAGCAAAATGTGAAGATTTATGCCGAAAAGCCGGCTAATGGAGCCCCGATAAGGAAAGACGTAACTAAACAATGCAGTTGGATGGTGGATGATCCCAGCGTTGCAGTGGTAGACAATGGAAAAGTAACCGGTGTGAAAAAAGGTGACGCTGTAGTTACGGCGACTTGGACGGATGAAAACGGCGAGACACTGCAAGTTGACATAAATGTTAATGTGCAGGGTGAAGAATTAGAAGGTATCTCGATCATGCCGGATGACATGGTGTTGGATCTCGGAAAGACTAAATCCTTTACTGTTTACGCCGAATATTCCAACCCAAACGGGCCGCCGAAGCGAAAAAATATAACCAAAGATCCCGGCCTTACTTGGGTGGTGGATGATCCGGCAGTAGTCGCGGTGGATAAAGGCAAAGTAAAAGCGTTAAGCAGCGGTGAGGCGGCAATTACGTTTATATACGCGACTGCTGAAGGCGATGAGGTAGAATGTGACTTAACAGTAACTGTATTAAAGAAAGTGAAAAAACTGACTGTTGACCCCAAAAAGCTGGTATTTGAAGAAGCGGGAGAAACTGATACTGTTCAACTGACTGCCGTATATGCGGACGGTTCGACTGAGGATATAGATGTGTTAGATACTGAGTGCTTCAGTACCAACCCCGGGTGTGCGTATGTGAATGAAGACGGAGATATAGAAGCTTACGGTCCCGGCTCGGCTAAAATTACTTTTAAATACAACGGCAAAAGCGCGACTCTTGGTGTGACGGTTAAAGGGAACGGATACTACAATAATCCCGGATATAACAATCCCGGATATAACAATCCCGGATACAACAATCCCGGATATAACAATCCCGGATACAACTGGTAATCTGACGTTCAAGTCTGCTGATAGTTAAAAAAATAGGAGCCAGTTTGATGGCTCCTATTTTTTAGATAATGTAACATGATGCCAATTAATTGAATAATAAAATATATCGAATAAGGAGGTTGTAAGCAGCTACATGATGAAGAAGTTATCCCGCGCCGCAAGAGTACCGGTAATATTAGTACTCACACTTTTCTTTATAATGGCTTGCAGCATGGCGGCATTTGGCTCCCAAAAAGTAATAGAAGGCAACCAGCAGGTCAAAGTAAAAAAACTGGTCATGTCGCCGAGCAAGCTTCAGTTGTATTCCGGGCAAACCGGCAATTTTACTGTTCAAGCCGTCTATACCAATAAGACTGTTGAGGATGTCACTTCTCAAGCTGTATGGGCTACTTCTAAGCCCGACATTGCTACAGTGACTGGCGGTGAAGTAACAGCGAAAGCGAAAGGAACTGCCAAGATCACAGCTTCATTTGGGGGGAAGAAAGCATCTAAGACAGTCACCGTAAAGCTTGATAAGATTAAGTCACTCACGGCAGACCCGTCGTCGGTTTCAATTAGTGAGGATGAAACTGAGCAGATAACCCTTACCGCAGATTATCAGGGCAAGGGAGAGGTTGATGTTACTGACAAAGCATATTGGATATCCAAAGATTCTTCAATCGCCTCTGTTTCGAACGGTACAATCACAGGCAAAGCGCCGGGCTCGGTAAAAATAATTGCAAGCTATGAAGGCAAGAGTGTAATAATAAATGTAGAGGTTAAAGAACAAACTGTCCAGGTTCCCGCAAAGATAACCGTTGAACCAACATCGTTGACAATGGACGCAAACGGCGCGGCTACGAAGCTGGTTGCGACTGTCAAGGACAAGGATGACAAGATAATGACCGAAGGCTATGTGCTTGACTGGAGCACTGATAACGCCGCGGTAGCCAGTGTCGATAACGGTGTTGTGACGCCGGAGTCAGGAGGAACTGCCACGATTACCGTGACTGTGCATGGAACAAACCTGTCCGCGAATTGCGCCGTCACGGTTAATCAGACACTTCCGGAGATCTTTGACGGAACGCCTACTGTTGGTAAGTTTGCTCTTGGCAACACATATGCATTAACTATAACCGGCAAATTAAAGGAACCTGTCACCAGTGTGCAAGTTATCGTTGCCGGTGCGACTTACAACGCCGTTATCAGTGGCACTTCATTCACCTGCGATGCTACCGCGCCGGTTACTACCACATCATTGGAAGTTAAGGTGTTCAAATCAAATAATCAGTCTGATTCCTGTACATTAAGCTTCTAGATCAAAACAAAGGCCCTTCCTTCATTACAGAGGAAGGGCCTTACCAATCAGTATTCGATATTTTGATTGCTTTAACTCTCCCGCCGGGAAGTCCCCGTCCCGAGCCTTCCTTGCTCGCGAAGCGAGAGCGAAGGGCGGGGTAGTTCACAATGCTTTCCTTGTTTTAACGTTTTTTCTTTGTCCCGTAAAGGAACTAATAAGCCATATAATTGTTAATGCGATTAACAATGACCAGATTATCGTCAGCGCTTTTCTTATGAACCAAGCCTTATTGGTTAAATCAAGTTTAGCGGTTTCTTTGGCTAAACTATCAACATCCACAGTTTGTGAAGGGTCTTCGAGCAATTTTTTAACTTCCGGTCTCGACTTTACAGTTGCAACGTATTGGTCCACACTGCTGTCACTAATTATCGGGGATTCGAAAATCTTTACACCAATGTAATAGTCACCCCACAACTGCCCGGTCCACCTGTCAACATTTTTGGTTACTTTTAGCTGCACGATCTCTTCCGGCACTGGTGGCGCTTCCTTTTCCCATCTTATAAAGTATAGACCAATCAGGACAATTAATATAGCAAGTGGAATAATGCTTTTTTTCATAAAAAAAATATCACCGCCAAACAGTTTATAAAAAATGATTAATTATCAATAAATAAGCTAATTTGGTAGCTTTGGTTTTAATTGCTTGCAATTATAATTAAAAAGAAACCACCCAGCCATTAATAATGGCATAGCTGGTTTATAAAAATTATAGCTTTATTACTAATATTATTATAAATTTATATATTTTAAAAAACAATATGAAATGACTAGCAAATATTGCACCTATATCATATACAAACAAATTAAGGGACTAATTTGGGACTTTGGTGGACATTATTGGAATCGAATATCGTGGCATGGTTATTATTTAGAAATTGACTGTTAGAGATTGAGATTGTTTTGCTGCGTTGGAAGCCTTTACTATCAGTGATGTGGTAGTGCTTGGTGCGGTGCAATCACACGTAAATGTGCTGCCGGTAATAGTGGCGTTAAAAGTCTGTTCGCCAATAATTACTTCAACGTTGGTTACGCCGGCGTTAAGATCGCCTGTTACAGTAATCGCGTAGGTATAACCCAGTTGAAACTTACCGACTTTCGGTGTTCCTTTAATCAGGTCAACTTTCTCAGTATCAGGCGTCACAGTATCGGTTGGATTTGTGATGACTGGTTTGTCTGAAATATCAACTCTATTTTCCGCGCCATTCCATTTGACATCCTTACCCAAGCTTTCTGCAATGAAGCGCAACGGCACATAAGTTCTGTCATTGATGAGTTTAGCCGGAACATCGAGGGTTACAGTTGTTTCACCAACTTTAGCAATATTATTATCTATTTGTAGCCATATATTACCTGAAGTTATTGATCTGTCTGAACCATTCCAGTTGACCTGTTGATTTAGCGCTTCAAAACAGGCTCTTAAGGGAACGAGTGTTCTGTCATTTTCAATAACAGGCGGATTTTCTGTAACCAATTGTGTGCCGTTAATGAAAATGCTTGGCGGCGCTTCAGCGAAGGCAATGGACAAACACATCATTAATAATATTATAGTCGTCCCCAGAGTTATAGTTTTTCTAATAATATAAAACCTCCTTTTTAATAAATATTTATTGCCGCTATTCCTCTTCCAATTTTGTCCACCAATGTACACTTTATGGGATTCTACAACGAGTATATGATATCCTTCAACAATTTTAGAAATATTAGAAGAGTCAAGGAGGGGGTCAGGCTTTACATTGTGCGTTTTTAGAAACGCACAATGTAAAGCCTGACCCCAATTATTTTTTAAACACGCAGGAGATATTATTCTGTAAACGAATAATTAGTTAAATTATTAATAGTATTAATAGCAGCGTGGGGGAGGGGAATATGGAGAGGATATCAGCATTCATACTGGCCGGTGTCTTAACATTAAGTTTGGCGTTTACCGGTTGCGGCCAAAACAGCACACCGGCGCAGCAGGGCGCGGGTGGAAAAGGCCCGGCCGTTCCGGTGGCAGTGGAGACGGCCAGGCGCGGCGACGTGGCTAAAGAGCTGGTTGCCAGCGGCCAGCTTGTAGGGGAGCAGTGCGTGGTCGTATCGCCCAAGATTACCGGCAAGGTGGCCTCCGTTCCGGTGGAAGTGGGGACTGCCGTCAACGCCGGCGATACTCTTTTTACCCTGGACGGGTCTGACATTAGAGCGCAGGTGCAGCAGTACGAGGCGGCGGTGGAAGTGGCCCGGGCAAAGCAGAAAGTGGCCGGGGAAAACAGGGAGAACGCCACCAAACAGTACGAGCGCTACAAGCAGCTTTTCGAACAGGGGGCTATTTCCGCCGATGCTTTTGACAGTTATGTATTGAAGCTGGAACAGGCGCTGTCCGAGGAGCCCGAGGCAAACCTGGCCCAGAGCCAGGCCGCCCTAAACTACCAGCGTAATCAGCTGGCGAACACGGTGATTGTTTCACCAATTGCGGGAACGGTGGCCCAGCGCAACGTGGAAGTGGGCAATGTCGTTTCTTCCTCGACGCAGGCCGTCACGGTTGTCGACCTCAGCCGGGTGAAGGTGCAGGTTTCCGTGGGTGAGCAGCAGATCGGCAAAATTAAACAAGGACAGGAAGTGAATGTAATTGTTCCGGCGGTGCGCACCGAGCCGTTCACCGGTGTGGTTACCAACCTGAGCCCGGCTGCCGACGCGAAGACGAAGAGCTACCTGGTTGAAGTGAAGATGGACAACCCCGGCCAGACGTTAAAGCAGGGGATGTTTGCGGAGGTGCATATCGCTACGGACAAGAGTGAAGGAGCGCTGACTGTGCCCGTGGACGCCCTGGTTGCCAGGTCCGGGGGGAACGTGGTCTATACCGTGCAGGACGGTGTAGCCAGGGAAGTCCAGGTCAAGACCGGAATATCTGACGGGAAGGTTATTGAGATTGTCAGCGGCCTGCAGGAAGGCGACCAGGTGATCGTGCTGGGCCAGCAGGGGCTGGTGGACGGATCCAGGGTAGCGGTCAGCGGCGGCCAGGAAAAACAGTCTAATTAGGGGCAGGGGGGTAAAACTGTTGAAGATAGCTGATTTTTCGGTTGACCGGCCGGTAACTATAGTAATGATCATCCTTGCCCTGCTGGTGCTGGGACTTTTTTCCCTGAACTTTTTGTCTATTGATTTGCTGCCGGAAATCACCAGCCCGACCATCTCTATTTCCACTACCTATTCGGGAGCGGGGCCACAGGAAGTGGAGAACGATGTGACCAAGATCATCGAGGCCGGAGTGGGCACCATCAGCAATATCCAGAAAATCAATTCGACAAGTCAGACCGGCTCCAGCCAGGTGCAGTTGCAATTCGCCTGGGGAACCAACATGGATACCGCCCTGGCGGATGTACGCGCCCGGCTGGAACTGGTTAAGCGGCGACTGCCGGATACTGTAGATTCCCCGACAGTGTTTAAATTTGACACCAACATGATGCCGGTCATGGCTGTCGCGGTAGCCGGACAGCAAGATCTGGCCTCCTTGAAAAAAATGGTTGATGATACAATCCAGCCTGCCATTGAGCGGGTGGACGGCGTTGCCGCCGTCACTGTGATGGGCGGTCTGACCAGGGAGTTTGAGGTTCTGGTTAACCCTTGGCGCCTGCAGCAGTACAATATCAGCATCAGCCAGGTGATCCAGACCCTCCAGAGTGAGAATGTGGACGTTGCCGGGGGGATTATGCCCAGGGGCCATAAAAATTACGTCGTGCGCGGCCTGGGTAAATATGAGAACATTGAACAGATTAAAAATATACCTGTTCCGGTTCAAAGCGGTGTTATTCACCTGGGCGACCTGGCTGAAGTAAAAGATACTTTTGCCCGGCAGGACACTTACACGCTCCTGAACGGGCGGCCGACAATAGGCATTTCTGTGAGCAAGCAAAGCGGGGCAAATACCGTCGATGTCGCGGACCGGGTAAAAAAGGAAATCAGCCGGCTCCAGCAGCAGTTGCCGGGCGGCCTCAATTTCGCGGTGGTCTTTGACCAGTCAGAAACCACCAAAAACTCTGTAAACGACGTTGCCCGGACGACGATCCTGGGGGGCGGTCTGGCCATGATCATCCTTTTGGTATTTCTCAGGAACCTGCGTACTACTGTGGTTATTGCCACGGCGATCCCCTTTGCCATTATTACGACTTTTATCCTGATGTATTTCAATGACATGACCCTGAATATGATGTCCATGGGCGGCCTGGCCCTGGGGGTCGGCCATATGGTGGACTACTCTATCGTGGTGCTGGAAAGCATTTACCGCTACCGCCAAAACGGGTATGAACCGAAAGAAGCGGCGAAAAAAGGCACCGCCGAGGTAGGTACTGCGGTAATTGCCTCTGCGATCACGGTGGCCACTGTCTTCCTGCCGATGGTATTCGTTACCGGCATGGCCGGGCAACTATTTAAACAATTTGCTCTGACAGTGGCTTTTTCACAGCTTGCCGCCCTTTTCGTCGCGCTGACTCTAATCCCGCTTCTCTGTTCCCGTATCCTGAGAAAAATCGAGGTGGCTGGTGAAGGCAACCGCTGGTGGGACAGGATTTCTAAAAAAAGCGGGCAGTGGTATGATACCATCGACGGGAAATACCGTGATCTACTGGTTGTTTCTCTGAAAAAACGCGTCATGGTGGTTTCCGTAGCGGCTGCCGTTACTCTCGGCAGCCTCTTGCTGATACCGCTGATCGGCACGGAGTTTATGCCGAGCCAGGATTCCGGCCAGATCAGTGTGGACGTGAAAATGCCCATCGGGACAATCCTGGCCGATACAGGAGCAGTTATGGCCAGGCTGGGAGAAGTAACCCAACAAATTCCGGAAATTGATACCGTCTTGACCTCTGTCGGCGGCGGGCGGGGGATATTCGGCGGTTCCCAAACCGAGGCCGGGTCGATGAATATCAAACTGAAGCCCAAAGGAGAGCGCAAACGGTCTACCGATCAGGTAATGGAGGATCTGCGGGCTAAATCCAGGAATATTCCGGGGGCCACCATCCGGGTTTCAAGTAGCTCCGGAACGAGTATCTTAAGTCGCGGCGTTAGCGGACGGGCTATCGAGATATCCATCAAGGGGGATGACCTGGCTGTTTTAAAAGATCTGGCCGGCCAGGTTAGCGAGATCGTGAAAGGTGTGTCAGGCACCCGCCAGGTTACCAACAGCATGGAGGTGGGGCGGCCGGAGTTGCGCCTGATCTTCGAGCGGGAGAAGGTAGCGCAGCACGGTCTCACCACGGCCCAGGTATCACAATTATTAAAAGTGGCGGGCGACGGTCAGGTTGTCAGCACGGTGGATGCCGGCGGCACTGCAGTGGACCTGCGGCTTATGCTCAGCCCGGAGGCGCGTTCCAATACCAGCGCCTTGGAGAGCCTCTTTATCACCCAGGGAGGGGTGCAGGTGCCCCTTACCCAGTTGGCCCGCTTTGAGGAGGGCGAGGGGCCCAACGTGATCAACCGCACCTCTCAATCCAGGGTGGCTTATGTATATTCCGATTATGCCGGCAGGGACCTGGGCAGCATTCAGAAGGAAATTCAGGCAAAAGTGGCCCAGCTGCCGCTTCCGGCCGGGTATATCATCCAGTACGGCGGCCAGCAGCAGGATATGGCGGAGTCCTTCTCCAGCTTGAGTATGGCGCTGCTCCTGGCCCTGTTGCTGGTGTACATGGTCATGGCCGGACAGTTTGAGTCGCTGCTCTACCCGTTTTGCATCATGTTTTCAATTCCCGTGTCAGTGGCCGGCGTTGTCCTGAGCCTGCTGCTGACCGGGCGGGCGTTCAGTGTTTCCGCCTTTATCGGCGTAATTATGATGTCCGGGATTGTAGTAAACAACGCTATTGTGCTGGTGGACTATATCAACACCCTGAAAAAGCGCGGGCTTGCCCGGGATGAGGCGATTGTCCAGGCCGGCCCGGTGCGTCTGAGGCCGATATTAATGACGGCGCTGACCACTCTTTTCGCCCTGGTGCCGCTGGCCTTGGGGATAGGGGAGGGGGCGGAGACCCAGGCACCCATGGCCACGGTGGTTATCGGCGGGCTGCTGGTTTCCACTTTCCTTACTCTGGTGATCATTCCGGTCGTTTACACGCTGTTTGACGACCTGGGCGGCAAGATTGTCAGCCGGTCCTGGCGGCGCGTTAATAAAGATGTTACGCCGGCCTGAAATGCTTTCAATTATAGGGACCGAACATGAGCCGCGTTGTATGCCCAAAGGCCGGTATGCCGCTTGCTCCAGCCGGGAATAATAGCTGCAAAACTCAACGGAGTGGTTGGCGATTCGTAGTAAGTCGAACAGGAAAATTGCCGTGGTGGGAGCCGGGGCGGTCGGCGCCTCGGTGGCCTATGCCCTTGCCGTAAGCGGCCTCGCCTCGGAGTTGGTGCTGGTGGATGTGAATGCCGCCAAAGCCGAAGGCGAGGCCATGGACCTGGCGCACGCCGCGGCTTTTATCAAGCCGGTGACAATTTATGCCGGAACTTTTGAGGATTGCCGGGACGCCGGCATAATAATATTTTGTGCAGGGGCGAACCAGAAGCCGGGAGAAACCAGGATGGACCTGCTGCAAAAGAATTACACCATTTTGCGGGAGAGCCTTCCTGAACTGCAGCGCGGGAACGGTGAGGGTATACTCCTGATTGTGAGTAATCCCGTTGATGTGTTGACCTACGCCGCGCTGAAAATAACCGGGTTGCCCCCCGAGCGGGTTTTCGGCTCCGGGACGGTTCTGGACAGCTCCCGTTTCCGGCACAACCTGAGCCGCCACTGCGGCGTCGCCCCCAGAAATATCCACGCCTACGTCGTGGGAGAGCACGGCGACAGCGAGGTGCTGCTTTGGAGCCTGGCCAATATTGCCGGCACAGGATTGGACAGCTTCTGCGAGCTGGCCGGCCTCCCGCCCGTCAGCCGGCCGGAGGTTGATAACAGGGTTAGAAACGCGGGCTACGAGATTATTTCCAGGAAGGGAGCGACGTACTACGCCGTCAGCTTGGCGGTGAAACGAATCTGTGAAAGCATTATCCGCGATGAAAACAGTATCCTGACTGTAACCGGGCTGATTGACGGCGCCTACGGTGTCAGCGGCTGTTGTCTGAGCCTGCCGGCCGTGGTAAACTCACGGGGGCGGGGAACCCCGCTGAAACTTCCGTTGACATGGGAGGAAGAAGAAGCTTTGAGGCGCTCCGCGGATATTTTAAAGGCAGCTATAAGGCAAATAAACCTTTGAATCAACTATACTTTCCAGCCAGAAAAATTTTAAAAAACCTCCCCTTGCAATAAAATTTAATTTAGATATAATAATATAGTAACTCTGTTACTGTAGTTAATTGTGAGAGTTAATTATGCGCCCGTAGCTCAGGGGATAGAGCGCCGGCCTCCGGAGCCGGGAGCGCAGGTTCGATTCCTGCCGGGCGCACCATAAAAACACCTGAAAGCCTTGAAAATCAAGGCTTTTGCATTTTTATATCACATGGAAGGACTAGACAGGGTTCCGCAAGGAACCCTTAGTTTTCGGGCGTTTCCCCACCTCGACACACCAATCGGCACACCAGCAGGCACACCAAAATAAAGACCCCGAAGCCCCGGATGATAAGGCTTAGGAGTCTTTTTTTTCGCCGAGGAGGTGGTAACGCTGTAATGGCACGGTCTGGTGGCTCCTGCGAGCTAAAATCGACTATAAGCCCAGGGGCCAAATATTTGTTTTTGTAATACGAAAATGAGAGTCGAAACCAAATACGTTTTTTATTTTCATGTTTTCGATGACAGCAAAACTGATTGCGTCAACATATGATAGCTTCTGGTCTTGAAATTGGCGCAAGATTACTTGCGCTTGAGTATCTAAAACTAGATCAGGGTAGATAATATTTAACCATTTAGAGGCAATGGAATCCTGGATAACATCTAAGAATTCTATAGCTGTTCTATAGTTTACATGGTATCTGAACCATGTATAGGTCTCTGATATTACAAGTAATGTTGTAATTAGTATTGTTTTCTTGGTTAACGAACTATAGTAATCAACGGCAATATCATGGTACTGGTCATTTTTACTAAATATAGCAATTAATGCAGCAGAGTCGATAAAAAGTTTAGAGGGGGGCCTTGCCACCATATAAATCCTCCTTATACCGCTGAGAACCATTTTTAGGACCATTAACCTTTCCAATCAACCGAGAAAAAGGGTCGTTTGGACCGCCTCTTTTTTCATATTCAGGAACAGGTACGTTAAACATTTTAAACAGTTCTTCACGCTGACTGGGGGTTAGTTTACGTATTTCTTCAGCCAGGCGTTCAATGGCCATGTTGTATCACCTCAATGTTTTAATAATATTATACCATATCCTGTCAGCAGGAGCAATCCATTACCGGTGGGCTTCAATGCTGGCCGTTTTTTGTTTGTGAAAAAGTTTAGGTTGGAGGGAAAAATGGATAAAGAAATGATATTCAAGATAAAGCCTAATAAGCCCAGGCGTGAGTTGTCACTACCGGCACTGACTTTCCACCACGCGGACCACTGGATGAAGGTGCTGGGGTTTGAAGTATTTTCCGCCTGGCTTATGATTTATACATGGTGTGACCGGCAGCAATACCCGGAGGACAATGTTTCGCACCATAAAGATATCAAAGAAGTCGCCGCTGCTTTTAAATGTAGCGTAAATACAGCACAGAAGATAATTAAAACACTTTATGAATATGGGCTTCTTGACATTATACAAGTTAAAAATAATTATGGTGGGTTAAAAAATATTTACTACTGGTATGAAATACCAGTTTATGCGGACAGCATGTACTCGGAACTAAAGAAAACACGCTCATGGGAAGATCGTAACTGGCACGGTCAGAAGCTAGCCGAACTAAAAAAGGTTAAAAAAGAAAAAGAAGCGATTCTTCAGAGCCGTATCAAAAATGAATACGGCTCTGAAAATTACCAGGTAAATCAAGGGCCGACAGAAAAGCCGTATCAAAATTTAATACGGCAGCCGTATCAAAAATTAATACATAATAATGATCTAAATAATAATGTTGTTGTTGAAGAGCCCAAGACGGAGAAAATTTCAAATAGCGAAAGCTCAAGCAGCACTGTCTTGAATGACGGCGCTGCTTTTGATTTGGCCGTTACTTGTGGCTCGCAAGAGAACAGCAGTCAAGTTCAGCAAATAGATCAGGAAGAAAAATCTGATATGAAGCCGTCCTGGGAAAAGATTCGAGAAGAAGTCCGTGCCGTGGCCGGGGCCGACATATCTGTAAGTTTCTCGAAAGAGATAGAAAAAAACTACACACCGGAAAAGGTGTCTTTAGTTCTTAGGGAGCTTCGCCGGCAGCTTGCCGAAGGTATAAAAATCCGGGGAATTGGAGCCTGGCTGCGCTATGCACTGGAAAACGACATCCAGCCGGATCAGCCTGCTAAAAAAGAAATAATTCAAAAAAGAGAGAAAAACAACAACAGAACCCCCAGGGCCAGGCCCGGAGGCAAGCAAGAGACTGGTTACCCTATGACCGAAGAACAGCGTAAAAGGCCTCACCTGCCGGGGATTACAAATCCGAAAGGGGGTGAGGCAGAAATGATTCAAGTATCAGATGCAATTCAAATCGTAATAGCTGTAACTCTTCTGCTAACCCTCGTCGTGCTTATAGCTGACCGGCGGAAGTAATTGAAAACCCTTGAAACTGCTGCAACAGTTTCAAGGGCCTAAACGAAACCCCGGCAAGCGAGGCACAAGCGCCGTTCCTCAGTTTCAGTATTCCCACTAATTAAAGGGGTGATAACTTCAAGTAAATAATAAATCCTGCCGGTGGGATTGTCAAGAAAGGACAGGCACTTGTCAAATAATTCCCTTCCAGGCGTGCTTGTTTAGCGTTTGCGGGGAGAAATGTACTTGAGTAATAGTTTTATAATGCTCCCGCCTCTACGGAGCAAAAAAGAATCTCAGGAGGTATTTGCTATGAAGAAACTATTTGCTTTAATATTAACACTTGCTTTGGCGGTTATTCTAATCCCCTGGCTGCATCCGGCGCGAGCTGCTGAAGTTACGGCTGTAACCGACAGTGATGCGTTCACCACCGGCTCATATACCTGGGCCAAGGACGAAGTTACGACGGCCATTGAGGGCGAACTGATTAAAGGTTATCCAGACGGTACATTCCAGCCGGCCAACACTATCACACGCGCCGAATTTGCCACCATTATGGTTAGGGCATTGGATGTGGCGCAGGGTGAAACCAACCCATTTAGTGATGTTCCGGAAGACGCCTGGTACGCAGGTTACATCAAAACGCTAACGGGTGCAAAAATTATTCAAGCTGGTTTGGAACGACAATCCTGATGCTTATAAGCCAATTGTTAATGGTAACAACAACGAAGGCAGCGAATCTAACAGCAGCAACGATGATAAGCCGCAGATAGTTAAAGAATTGGAGGAATTAACCGGTGGGACGGCAGAGTATGATGGTTTAGAATACTGGAGTATTGAGAAGCCAAATGGCAACCACATTCAGCTTTCGTATGATATGGATACCAGTTGCTATTACGATGTTAACCTGGTGCTTTATAGAAGCATCGCACCATACGAATTGGATCTTGTCAAAAAGATCATGCTTCATTGCGGCGGCACGGAGGGAGCATTTGACCAGGTGCATGATGTCGTTTACAACGGGCTGTATGTTGGAAAGGGCGTACCCTGGTTTACAACAAACGATGGTATTTTTAAAGTGGCTGCAATTAGCAATGGTGTTAGCATTAGAAGACTAAGGTAATACAAGGAGGAAAAATTAAATTATGAAAAAATATATATTTTTCTTGCTTTTAATTCCGCTTTTATTAAGCGGAGTTTCTTTTTCTTATGCAGATAACAGCCCATCGTTTATAATAATCTATACTCCTGATGAAGTTACACTTGAAAAAAACATGGACATTCTAAGGGAATACAGCATCGTCGTATATGGATTCCCGTGGGACATTGAAAATTATGGTGTTGAGTTAAACAGTGGCCCTCAAAAACAAGACGAAAATGGAGAATGGCGCTATTTGGGTTTAAACGAGAATCTGGAGCCGGTGACCAACAGCCGCTTTGTAAATGAGATGGGTTTTGTCGGGGACCGCAGCAAAAGAAACTTTGTATACGAACCTTGGAGAGAAGGGCTTGAAAAAAACTATGGGTATAAAGTAAATAAATACCAGTGGGACATAATCAGAGAGCAACTTGCCGAAAAGTACCCCGGTATCCCTTGCGGACCGTTCGATGATGACCGCTACTACTATGTTATACAGGCAACGCCTGGGGAGGACGGAGACACATCCGGTTCCTTGCGTGAGTGGCACTGGTGGTTGGAAGGCGGTGCTAAACAGTACGGCTACGAAACCTACACAGGTATCTTCGTCCCGCCGCCGGTGCCAATTGAAGAACCGGAGGAACCGATAGATCCCGAACAACCAATTGAAGAACCAACAACACTGCCAGAAGCTGAAAAACCGAAAAAAATTAAAATAATGATAGACCCGAATTATTACGAAGTAACTGTCGGGGGACAAAAGCAGTATAAAGCATTTATTAATGGCCTGAATGGTGAGGATGTTACAAGCCAGGCAGAATGGTATATACAGGGAAAGGCCGAAGGAAGCGACCTGGACGTTGGGAAGATGATTGGGAAAGGTTTAGCCCAGGGTATGGCTATTGGTACGGCTCATATAAAAGCAGTTTATAATGGCGAGGAAGATAGTGCAACATTTGAGGTGGTTAAAAAAGAAGACCATGTAACTTACCCGCCAAAATACTTTCGTGTGAGAATAGTTCCTAATGAAGGAACTTTTACTGAAAGAGGCCAGAGCAGACAATATAGAGTTATTGTTGAACCAGTTGATCCAAATGATTATTATGGGTTTTAAATAATACTTTAGGGGACCAGATGTCTCTGGTCCCCTAAAAAAGAGGAGAAAAAAATGAATATAAAACCAAAAAATAAAGACAAAAAAAAGAAAATAAGATATATAATAAAAATAATAATAATATTATCGTTAATTATTATTGGAGTTACGTATGCTTATTATAACCAGAATAATCAAGGTATCAAAAAGTATAAAGGTGCTACTATTTATTCTCCCGAGAAATCAAAAGAACTAACACAAAGTTATTTTAATGAACATAATGACATGCTTGACCCTAGCCATCTTATACCTATAATAAGTAAAGATACCTCACCAAATATAAGCAATGTATACAAAGCTCTTGATAACTGCAGTTATTTTAACCAGGATGTTTTTAATAATCTTGATATATATATAATGTCCAATACAGCTGAACCTGATTTCTTAAAGGAAACAAAAACTTCAGATGTATACGAATATTCATATAAAAGCAGTATAGCTGGTCTCGCTAGTAAAGATAAAAAGATTTTTCTTTTTAGTATTACAGCTGAATTCCCCATAGAACAAACTTTGCCTAACTATCTTATACATGAACTAGGACATATAGCAATCAACACTTTTAATATAAATCCTTACGATTATGTAAAATGGAGATTATCTTTAAGTAAATCTGCGGATAAAAATAAAATATATAGAGATCGAATGTCTATTGAAGATATTTTAGCACAAGATTTTTCTGAAATATATGGTGATACTCCATTAACCTTTGGCTACTTTTACGATTATTTTAATCTTCCTTCTCCCAAAGATAATGATGAACTTAGAAAACACATTAAAAATCAACTTGACATTCTTTTTCAAAACCAGAAGCAAGATTAGTTTTAATATATCTCAGGGGGTGTTATCGATTAAAGACAACCTCGGGTTGGTTGGCATGGTCATGATCCAGGGGATATAATGTTATGGGGGTGGTTAGAATACAAGACTCAAAGGAAATTGTAAAAGCCTTAATTGACCGACTAAACAACGAACAGGTAGAGGCTCTGAGAGTAATAATTGAATCAATGATATGGCCGGAAGAGGATATAACACCGGAAGAGGCA
>JGI12104J13512_1001195_pt1 | contig 19844 bp, 22 predicted proteins | sample TerdegcTABiofilm_FD_13512 | JGI IMG/M metagenome (IMG submission 13512)
AGCTGTCTGACATCCGGTTTCTCCTCTTAATATTTGCGTTTATCTATCGATCTCATTATAGCAAATCATATAGGCAAAAACCATCGGTTATGCAGAGATCTTGAATGTGAATAAATCGGTTATGCAAAACATCTTAACAGCGGACTATTGATAAATAACGGTATCAGTTTTACTTATCGCCGAAACATTATATTCTTTTTATTTTTATTGCATTTTGATTTTATGAATTATTCTTTTGCAGACAGAAATATGTTTTCAGGATAATTGATTCTTAAAAAAACTTTTAAAGAGAACTGCCAGGAAAAAACCGCCGGACATAAAAAGCGTTATACTCAACCCAAACGGCAAATTGTATTTGAAACCAATATATATTCCCATTACAACAGAGAGCACGGAAAACAACCCCGCTGATATGAAGCAATACTTAGGCCTGATTTTTAATATATTAACAAAAAGAGCAGGAAAAAGTATTGAACCGAAACAAAACAACAGACCCGCCTGATGCGAACACAGGGCTATCGCACCAGCCATAACAATAAAAAATAAAAAGTTATGGATTTTATTTATCTCCATTCCTTCCTGTTCATAAACAACAAGGCGTATCCATCGCGAATACGAGAAAAGCAATATCGTTATAAACACACCAAACGCTATCGCGGTAATTAGAACATCGCGATAAGTCATATAAAGCAGGTCGCCGTTAAATAGTTGTTCCGTATTCCATTCGGTTGACGGGTTAACTACGAAAACAAGCAATGTAGTTACAGCGGACAATATATATAATATGGCATTAATATTGTCTTTATGCATGACTTTATCTTTATATGAGATGTTCATTATTATCGCACCCGCATAAGACGAAATCAAAGCAGTAAAAACCGGGTTAACCCCTAATACATGCCCTGCCGCTACCCCCAAACCCGCTGTTTGCGACAATGCTATCGATACCCAGACCATCCGTCGCCAAATAATAAATACCCCTATAGACGCCATCATTACAGAAATCAGTAATGCGCCGAAAATAGCTGGTATAAAAAACTTAATACCTTCCATTCAAATGCTCCCGAGTTATAATACAACCCATTTGCCGTTTATTAGTTTCACAGTAATTTCAGTTTCAAATATCCTGCTTAGAGAATCCCCGATATTCTTAGCGTTATCGATTAATATTTCCGATGTTTGAGAATCTTTTAGTATCACCATCCGGTTAACATGATTGATTATCGCATCGAGAGTGTGGCTTATGAGTATCAGTGTCATTGATGTCTGGGCACAAAACTCATCAATCAGTGAAAGCAAAGTCTTCTGCGAACATATATCGAGGTTATCTGTCGGTTCGTCAAGGATCAGGCAGTCCGGGTTTGACAACATCGCCCGCAATAACACCGCACGCTGTTTCTGACCGCCGGATACATCGCTAAACCGCTTATTAAACAGGCCCGTTAACTCTAATTTATCGCACCATTTGCTAAAATGGTCATCCGTCAAACTGTTGCCATTAGCAAAGTTAAGACTGACATATTCTTTTACCGTAAGCGGAATAAGCATATCGAGGTTAGTCCGTTGCGCCGCGTAACCGATTCGGAGCCGGGGATCGACTGTGAGTGATCCCCGGTATGATTTGTGCAAATTCATAATCGTTTTTACAAGAGTGGTTTTCCCCGAGCCGTTCTGTCCGATAATCCCTATTTTATCACCACGGCAAAAGTTCAGGTTGACATTATTCAGCACAATGTTCCTGCCGTAAAAGATATCTACTCCTTCAAAACTGATTAATTTGTCTTTCATATTCATTTTTTCAATATATCCACAATAGACTCAACCTGATTTTTTATGTGACCAAGCACAAATTCCGATTCGTTGCCGTAGAGAGAAAGCCTTATCGTTTTTATTCCGGTAGATTCTTCCAACTTTTCTATTGGTTGAGACGGATAATACGGTTCGGCGATAATCAGTTTAACGTTTTGCGCTGAGATGATATTTTTCAAACCGGCAATATGGCTTGGCGATGGGGGTATACCGGGTTTAGGCTCTATTGCGCCGGCAATCACCAAACCGAACTGGTTTGCGAAATAATCCCACGATTCGTGGTACTGTATAATTTTCGTACCGGAATACGGGCTCATTTTTTCTTTTAGTTGGGCAAAAGTGGTTTGGGTTTCCTGAATAAAACTTTCAAGCCGTTTATTAAGCAATTCTTTTTGTTCAGGCAATATATATATTAACCCTGCAGTTATGTTTTTTGCGCTAATGATAAGGTTTGGTTCCGTAAACCAGAAATGCGGATTGCCCCATTTATGAATATGACCTTGCGATCCATCGAATTTGCCTTGCGGAACGTTAAGCGCAATTATGCCTGCCGAAGGATCAACAAAACCGGGTTGCCCTATTTGAATCCGGCTGTTTCTTGATGATTTAAGCAATGGATAAATCCATTCGTCAAGGTCCATGCCGGTTCCAATAAGCAAATCCGCTTTTCTGCACCATACAATATGCTGAGGGCGAGCCTGAAAAAAGTGAATGTCGCCTACACCGTTAAAAATGGTTTTCATCTCTATTAAATCGCCGGCTATATATTTTGTAATCGATGCCATATCAGCGGTAGACACAACTACATTCGGTTTACTGTATGCATTATGCGCAATTATTACGGCGAATAAAATCAATAATCCAAATTTTTTCATAATTGCTCCTTGTTTTACTCAGATATTCCATGCGTATGCGGGCCAAGCCCCCATACAAGTTGAAACCAAATTGAGTTTTCCGGTTCCTGATGCATATCGGGCATATCGGCGAAATCCCTATACCTGTATGTCGCTCTAAGATAGAGGCTTTCATTGAACAGGTATGTCAGGAAATATGAGTTTGCCCATTGGGAAAATCGTTCGTTTTCGTTATATTCGCTTATATCCCAGCGAGTACCGATTCTCCAGTTTTTATTGATTGAATATTCTAATAAAGAATATGCGCCTTGCGGGGTACGATCGGGTTCCTGCAGTTGAGCGTAAATATATTCGCTCTGCCACTTGACCCATCGGTATTTTTCAATCCAGCGGTATGTCAGAGTAAAGTCAAGTCCGTGCAATACGGTCATCGGGTGTTCGTCCCACGCAACGCTATACCCAAAACCGGCATCGGCTTTACTGCCGATGGGGATATTTGCGTATACACGGCTATTGTATACCATATCCCCCCATGTAACAAGTTCATCGTGCTCAATATTATACCGGCGGATAGGTTCCACTTCGGTTTCCTCATGGTCATGGTGATGGCCGACATCCCTGCCGTTCCACACTCCGAATTTTGCTATGCAGTATATATCCCACGGATTAGGTATCAAGATACTTCCTATAGCGCCGTCGTCAAGCCAATTATGATCGCCAAACAGTGTCTGGTAAATTAAAGGTGTATCTGTAAATGCCCACTCATGCGAATGTTGAGGGTTCAATACCCCGAAATCAACAAACTTGCGTCCTGCCTGAAGCTGTGTACCAAACGGCAAAGATAGAAACGATACATAAGCTTCTTCAAGGTCAATATCTGTTTCCGTCTCTGTCTCGCCAGAATACTCTGTTTCGACAGATGCAGTTACATTTCCTTCAACGTTTGGGTACAAGACGCCTTTAATGTTTAATTCAGCTTCGCCGACAGTTAATTTGTTGCGGTTATTGTCGCCGGTATCATCGTTGAAACGTTGTTGCATATCAACTAATATGCTTATATCAGGGTTCATTATCGATGACGAATAAGAATAGTTCTGGCTTGGCTGTTGCAGAGCATTAGTTGCAGGGCCCCGCTCAGGCAAACTCATGCTTGCAGTTTGCCTAATCTGATTCTCTAAATGTTGTATTTTTGATTCATAAAACCGTTTCATCTCGCAAATATCTTTGCGCATGGCGTTAAGTTCTTCTTTAAGAGCGGCAATGTCTTCTTTTTCTCCGCATAATAACTTGCCGGAATCTAAAAAATTAAACGCCACGGCAAATACAAAAACATAAATTATTCGTTTCATAAACGTTTCTGCCTTATAGTAATTGCTGATTAATAACTTAAAATAGAAAATATAGATTTAATCAGTAAATACCATAAGGAGGCGCGCGTTTGTGAGACGTATTGAATTTTGGAGGGTTATAGTAATTGGATTTTAATAAAATTAATGTTTCAGAAGAGGCATCGTTTACAAAGAAATCCGATAATTCCGGAAGGTTAAGACATATGATACCGGAATGAATTATCTGGCATACGGGACAATGGCTTTCTTCGTGGGAATCCACATCGAATGAAAATTCATGGTTTATTCCCAAAAAGAAAACAATAAGAACAAATAAACTTAAAATCCCGCGAAAAATTTTCATAGATAAAAAACTTCTAATAAATTGCTGGCAATCAAAAAAATAAAATCCACAAAATCATCTATAATAAAAAGTAATATATATGCTGTAAATAAAAATTACTTCTATTTTACTTATTGAAATTTTATATATCAATCTATTTTGTTTAAAATAATTAATAAACACATTCGGCAGTCAAACGAGTGATAGTTGTAATAATGAAATCTTTGATATATATAGTCGCAAAATTGCAACTGTTTTTATCAGGCGCATTTTATTCGATATATTTATAATATTTGTACTATTAGAGAGATATATTAATGAAACTTAATAATTCTTTTTCTGGCATTATAATTGATTAAATGAAAACTGAAATCATAATTAACCTTAAACTAAAAGGAGAACTAATATGCCAGGCAGAGATGGGACAGGTCCCTTGGGAGCAGGGTCAATGACAGGCCGAAGAATGGGGCATTGCGCAAATGTGCTTGTAACGAATTATCCCGGATTTACATGCCGTGGGACAGGAAGAGGTATGGGGAGAGGCTATAGGTGGCGGTTCTTTCAATCATTGGTTCCGGAAAACATTTTTCGCGGGTTAGGCGGTTTATCTGAGGAAATACAGGAAAAATCAGAGGCGAAATATTTAAAAAATCAGATTCAATCGCTTCAAAATGAATTAGATTTTCTTAAGGACCGCCTTACGAAAATCGAAACATCAGAGGAAAAATAATAAAAACCGAGTATCGAGCAGGATATTTAACCTGCTCGATACTAAATCGGAGTTCGAATCATGGATAAGAAATATGTATTCGGACCGGTATTATCAAAACGGTTAGGATATTCTTTGGGTATCGATCTGATCCCGCTAAAAACGTGCAGTTATGAATGTATTTACTGTCAATTAGGCAAAACCACCGATAAAAGGGTAAAAAGAAAATCTTGGGGATCAATATATAAACTTTTCGATCAGCTTGACGAGAAACTCAAGTCATCGCCAAAAATCGATTATATTACTTTTTCCGGTTCAGGCGAACCTACATTAAATATGGATATAGGAATTATAATAAACGAAATAAAAAAAATAACCGAAATTCCCGTTGCAGTTCTGACAAACGGGTCTATTTTATTTAATGAAACCGTTCAAAAAGACCTTAATAACGCCGATCTGATTATTCCTTCGCTTGATGCGGTTAATGAATCTCAGTTTGAACTGATTAACCGCCCGCATCACGAAATTACTTATAAAAAAATGTTTAATGGGTTGTTTAATATCAGAAAATGGTTTAAAAAACGGTTATATCTTGAAATAATGTTTGTTAAGGATTTGAATGACAAGGTCGATGATATACCTGAATATAAAAAATTGATTGAAAGAATTGATCCGGATTTGGTTTATCTAAATACTGTAACAAGACCTCCTTCAGAGAATTATGCAATGCCTTCCGATCCATCAAGATTAGAGTGTTTTGCAAAGAATATATTTAAACATTGTTTGATAGTAGATGATACAGCGGTATCTGAGAATTTCGATAGATACTATCAATGGCGAGACTGTATAATATCGGCGCTAAGTAAACGCCCTTTAACAATTTTTGAAATGGAAAAAATGACTGGAATGAAAAGGGCGGAGATAGTTAAGTTACTACATTTACTTGAAAACAAAAATGTTATAAAAAGCAAAAATTTTTCAGAAAACACATTTTATTATTCCAGCAGTTCAATAATCTATAAATTTTAAATTTAATATATTTGAATAATTATGTTACTATTCGAATTTTAATCCTAACCCCCTGCTATAAAATGGATATAAAAATAACTATCTTATCAAATGATATTGTAACACAGGCAAATTTCCTTGGCGAACACGGATTTTCTGCTTTGATCGAGGCAGAAAACCTGAAAATTTTATTTGATACCGGACAGGGTATGGTTTTGCAACACAACGCAGTACTAAAAGAAATTGATTTATCGGCAATTGATTTAACTATTTTGAGCCATGGGCATTATGACCACGCCAATGGATTGAACAAAATTAATGTTAACAGAAAAATAAAAGTGTTTGCTCATCCGCATATATTCGAACATCGCTATAAAAAATTATATTCGGGAGATTATAAAAACATCGGGCCTGCGTGGTTGGATGACGGGGAAATTATGGGCAGGTTCGAATTTGTCCTTTCTGAATCACCTTATTACGTTTCCGATAGGATTATTTTAAGTGGAGAAATACCAAGAGTTACTGATTTTGAACAATCGGATGAGCTGTTTTTTATTATGGACCGTGACGGGATATATCGCAAAGATGCAATTCTTGATGACCAAGCCCTATTTATAAAAACCAATAACGGCATTGTAATATTAACCGGATGCGCTCACAGCGGCCTCGTAAATACCGCATTGCATGCAAAAAAAGTTACCGGAACAGACAAAATTTATGCAATAATAGGGGGAACGCATCTTTTAAAGATGAATATAAATAAGCTGAAAAATACTGTCAGTTATATTCGAAAAATTAAAATAAGCCGATTATTTGCCGGACATTGTACCGCATTTAAACCACTATCATATCTTGAAACCAAACTAGGTGATTTGCTTCAACCGCTATATGTGGGGAAAGAGATTATTATCAACTGAACAATGAAATCAAATTATTTGAGAAATATTAGTACATATACTGAAGTTATTCTTGACAGCATTTCCGATGGTGTTTTTACTGTTGACGATCAATGGAAAATTACATTTTTTAATCATGCCGCTGAAAAAATCACGGGCATTGACAGGCAGGAAGCTGTAGGCAAAAACTGCAGTGAAGTGTTTAAGGCTAATATATGTGAAACAGAATGCGCTTTGAAATGTACAATGAAACACGGCAAGTCAATCATAAATAAGAAGATTTTTATTATTGATACTTTCGGCATAAAAAAAACAATCAGTATTTCCACAGCATTGCTTAAAGATAGAGACGGCAAAATAATCGGCGGTGTAGAAACGTTTCGCGACTTATCTGCGGAAGAACAACTTAGAAAAGAGCTGAAATCCAATTACACTTTTGCGGATATAATTAGTAAAAACCACAGAATGCACCAACTTTTCAGGATACTACCCGAAATTGCAGTAAGCAATTCAACAATACTTATAGAAGGTGAAAGCGGAACCGGTAAAGAACTTTTTGCCAGAGCAATTCATAATTTAAGCAAAAGAAACAAAAAAAGATTTGTCGCAATAAATTGCGCGGCATTACCGGATACTTTGCTCGAATCTGAATTGTTCGGTTATAAAGCAGGCGCATTCACAGACGCGAAAAAAGATAAACCCGGAAGGTTTGCTCAGGCTGAAGGAGGAACCCTTTTCCTTGACGAAATCGGAGATATATCGCCGGCGTTACAAGTCAGGCTTCTTAGAGTATTGCAGGAAAAAGTTTACGAACCGCTCGGATCGGTTCATCCATGCAAAGCTGATGTCCGTATTATTGCCGCAACAAATAAAAGCCTTACAGATCTGGTCAAAAAAAATGTTTTCAGAGAAGACCTCTTTTACAGGATAAATGTTATCAGGTTAAATCTTCCTCCGCTTCGAGAACGCCATGAAGATATACCATTGATAATAGAGCATTTTATAAACCATTTCAATTTTATCATGGACAAAAATATTGCCGATGTATCCGCCGATGTCATGAACATACTTATGAATTACGATTTCCCAGGCAATATCCGTGAACTTGAGAATGCCATGGAACACGCTTTCGTTCTCTGCGGTTCGGATATTATTCAGGTTGAACACCTCCCTGAATATATGATCCAGAATATAAATCACAATGCCAATGATACCGATAATATCGGCTCATTTAAAAATCTCGAACGCAATTTCCTTATCGAAGCACTCCGCAAAAATAGCTGGAAGAGACTTGCTACAGCAAAATCTCTCGGCATCCACAAAAGCACTCTTTTTCGAAAACTAAAATTATTAAAAATTGATGCACCAAAACCAGAAAAAAATCAACATAAGTAGCATTTATGCGACTTATACTCATTATATGGTTGCAATAATGCTAATTAATTTCATTTCGCTAAAGTGGATTGATATTTATATAATTCTTATTATAAGATAGATACAATTATATTGGTATTTCTGGCACTTATGTTGCTTTAACCGCTTATAAACAAAATCTCAGGAGAAGCGGTAATGCGGATTGTGATTCCCAATACAGAAAATAGAGTTTCTCTTTTATTTGATTCCGCCAGTTCAATAAGGGTCATTGATTTGATAGATGGGAAAATTAGTTCGCAAATAGAAAAATCCATGAAGGAATTATCTTTTTTTCAACGTTTGAACTGCCTGTTATCTTTAAGAACGGAAACGATAATTTGCGGCGCTATATCCCGCCCGTTAAAGGATATTCTTATAAGCTCAGGAATCAAAGTCGTTCCATGGGTTAAAGGAGAGATTCCCGAAATACTATCTGCTTTTCATGAAGGAAAACTTGAAAATAGTAATTTTATCATGCCGGGACAATGCATTAAAAAAAGATGTTTGTTCCGGCGCGGAAGAAATTATAAATCATAAGGAGTAGAAAATGAAACTCGCGATAACTGTGCCGGACAAATCCCTGGATTCCACTATTGAACCAAGGTTCGGCAGGGCCTATGGATTTATCATATTTGATACAGATAATTCCAAATATGAATTTATAACAAATGAAACCAACATGAACGCGCCGGCAGGGGCAGGTATACAAACCGCTCAAAGTTTGGTTGATTTAAAAGCGGATGTTGTCATTACCGGCAACTGCGGCCCAAAGGCGTTCGCGGTACTAAATACCGCAGGAATTAAAGTTATCACTGTAAGTTCCGGAACCGTCAGAGATAATATTGAAAAATTTATCAATGGCGAATTGAAACCAACAGCAAATCCAAATGTGCAATCGCATTGGATGTGATATGAAACAGAACTGGACGAGAAATCAAAATGAAATAGATGCTAATAATAAAATATTTGTGCAACGACTGAATTATTTTAAAAAGTTTGGAGTTGACCGTGTTCTGCTGAGAGACGAAGTAATCTCAAAAATAGATTTTGACCCCGATAATCTGATTGAAATCGGTACCGGTAAAGGAAACCTTACAGTAGGCCTTGCTGAAAAGTTTGGGAAAATCGTTACAATAGATAATGATAAGGATTCTTTGTATCAGGCGTATCTTAATGCTTGTTATGAGAACGTTGAAAACAAAATCGAATTTATTTTTTCATCTGCGGAAAAAATTGAGTATGAAGATGTTTCTTTTGATGTGTCAGTATCCGCATTTTCGTTCCATCATTTTGGTAAGCCTTTTACTGTATTTGATGAAATGATAAGAGTTACAAAAAGATTACTGGTTATTTCCGATTTTAATCAAGCAGGGTTTGCTATACTTGACAAGATACATGAAAGTGAAGGCAGATACCATGAAATGAAACCGAACGATTTTTCTATCCTGGGGGTTTATCTACAGCAAAAAGGTTTTATTGTTCAAAAATATAACGGGAAATGGCAGGAAATATATATTGCTAAGCGACAGGTAAAAAAATGAAAATAAGTATTGCAAGCGGAAAAGGCGGAACTGGAAAAACAACCATTGCAGTAAACATGGCTTTATCGTTAACCGATGTCCAGTATATTGACTGTGATGTTGAGGAACCGAATGGACACCTTTTTTTAAATCCGAAAATAAAAAAAAACTATAATGCGCATGTTCCAATACCGGAAATAAACGTTGATAAATGTATATTATGCGGTAAATGTATAGAGGTATGTGAATACAAGGCATTGGCAAAACTGCCCACAACGATATTAATCTTTAAAGAGTTATGCCATGGTTGCGGAGCATGTTCTTATTTATGCCCTGAAAAAGCGATAAGCGAAATACAAAGGGATATCGGCATTATAGAAACCGGTGCCTGCGCAAATATGATGTTTGTCCACGGAAAACTTAATATCGGCGAGTCTATGGCGCCTCCTCTGATTCGGCAACTTTTACAAAACAAATCGAATAGTTACACAATCATTATTGATTCTCCGCCTGGAACGTCATGCTCTATGGTTAATGCTGTTAAAGGCTCGGATTATATACTGTTGGTTACCGAACCTACTGTATTCGGGCTAAATGATTTAAAAATGGCCGTCGATGTTATTTCAAAATTGAGCCTGCCATTTTCGGTTGTAATAAACAAATCCAACGATGACGATGTTCTTATTGAGAATTTCTGCAATGAGAAAAACATACCTGTTTTAATGAAATTACCCTTTGATACGGATATCGCTAAATTATATTCGCAAGGAATACCTGTCGCACTAAAAAATAGTGAAATAAAAGATAAGTTTTTAAATCTTTTTAAGAGTATACAAACCCATTACATGGAATCCAAGTTATGAAACAAATAGCCGTAATAAGCGGTAAAGGCGGGACAGGGAAAACAAGTATAAGTGCAAGTTTTGCTGTACTGTCGAAAAATAAGGTTATGGTTGATTGCGATGTTGACGCGGCAGACTTGTATTTGCTGTTAAACCCTCAAAATATTATTGCAAACCCATTCACTTCGGGCAGAACACCGATAATAGATAAAAACAAATGCATTCAATGCGGGTTATGCACTAAATTATGCAGGTTCAACGCTATTCGGGATTTTAGCGTAGACGGTATTTCATGTGAAGGATGTGGTTTTTGTTATCGAATATGCCCTTGCAATGCTATTTCAATGGTTGAAAACGAATCCGGCACATGGATGGCATCCGATTCACAATACGGCAAATTTATTTATGCCCGCCTTAACCCCGGAGAAGAAAATTCAGGAAAACTTGTTGCGCGAATCCGGCAGGAATCAATCAAAATTGCGGAATCGGATAAAAATGAACTCATTATCATCGACGGGCCTCCTGGTACAGGATGCCCGGTTATTTCTTCTATAATCGGCGCCAATGCTGTCCTAATAGTAACCGAACCTACGGTTTCAGGGGTGCATGACCTTGAAAGAGTTTCCCAACTTGCCGATCATTTCGGAATTAAAACTTATGTTTGCGTAAACAAATGGAATATAAATGAAGAAAAACTCCATCAGATTGAAAGCTATTGTACGCAGACAAACAGGGATATTATAGGAAAAATCGTTTTTGATCATAGTGTAAGCAAAGCTTTAAATAAAGGTATTACTATGGTGCAAATTGAGAATTCGCAAGTATCTGAAAATGTACGAAATTTATGGGATAATTTATATAATCGAATTAAGGAGCTTTAAAATGCACAAAAGTAATGAATCGCAAGATTTCATAACCCCTAAAATCAAAGAAAGAATTGGTTTAATTGATAAAACCATTGCTGTTATGAGCAATAAAGGCGGTGTAGGAAAAAGTACCGTGTCTGTAAACGTTGCCGTAGGATTGGCAATGCGCAATTTCCAAGTAGGGTTATTAGATGCGGATTTGCATGGCCCAAGCGTTTTTAAGATGCTTGGTATCGAAGGTAAAAAAATCTTTGCAATGGAAAACCAGATTATGCCTTTGGAACCTATATCCAACCTGAAAGTAATATCTATGGCGGGTTTGATAGAATCATGCGAAAGCCCGCTAATTTGGCGCGGCCCATTGAAAATCAAGGTAATTGAACAGTTTCTCGCCGATGTTGAATGGGGCAAACTTGATTTTCTGATTGTCGATTTACCTCCAGGAACAGGAGACGAACCGTTAAGCATAATGCAATTTATACCGGATATATCTGGAGGCATAATAGTTACTACTCCTCAGGAAGTTGCGACATTGGATGCTCGTAAAGCTATAACTTTTGCTAGGAAACTAAATACACCCATAATCGGCATCATCGAAAATATGAGTGGTATGGTTTGCCCGCACTGCAAAGAAAAAATCAATCTCTTTAAGAAAAACGGAGGCAAGAATGTGTCTCTGGATATGAATGTGCCTTTTATTGGAGAATTGGGGTTTGACCCGCAAATTGTTGAAGATGCTGATGCAGGAAAATCATTTATAAAAAGCGAATGTTCAGATACGGTAAAAAAACAGATGGAATCGATTCTCGATAAAATTCAGGAGTATTCAAACAAAAAAATAGACAAAGAGAAGGAATCTAATATGCGAATAGCAGTTCCCGTAACAAATTATAACGTTTGCCTTCATTTCGGACATTGTGAAAATTTTATGATTTTTGATGTTGTTAATGGGAAAATAGCCGCTGTAAATACGGTTGCCCCACCTGAACATAGCCCCGGAGTAATTCCCGAATTTTTAGCCGTCCAAAAAGTTGAATGTGTGCTCGCAGGTGGAATGGGAAGCAGGGCAAAAGAAATTTTTGATAAACACGGTATTAATGTTATCACCGGAGTAATGGAAACAAATCCTTCGAAAGTAGTTGAGTCATATTTAAACGGGAATTTAAAAACCGGAGTTAACACTTGCGACCATTAGTATTAAAAAATCTAGCGCAACTAAAACATTTTGCGGATAAATAATTATGAAATCAGGTAATTTTCTTGATAACCAAAATATTGTTCAAATAAGAAACCGTATTCATCCGAATTGTATTATCTGTGGCTTTGGAAATTACAAAGGAATGAAGATAGATTATTTTAGTGCAAATAATAATGAAATATGTGCAGAATTTTATTGCGACCGGTTTTATGAAGGGTATTGCGGAATGATGCATGGCGGTATTATTTCAGCTGTTTTAGATGGTGCCATGACAAATTGCCTTTTTGCAGAAGGTAAAACTGCTGTAACTGTTGAAATGACAATAAAATATAAGCTGCCCGTTAAAATCAATATGCTCGCAATAGTAAAAGCCCGTATCAAAGAAAATTTGGACCCGTTATTTTATCTTGAAGCTGAATTAATTCAGAATGGAAAAGTTAAAGCATGCGCAAAAGGTAAGTTTTTCAATCAACCTCAATTTCAAAAAAAACAACTAAAATAGTCAATTGCAATTTAAAAAGGCACCCGTAACTATGAATAACCTTGTACCGGTAAAATTATTTTTAACAAAAGGAGTAGGAAGCCACAAATACCAGCTGAAATCTTTTGAGGAAGCTTTACGAAAAGCGGGGGTTGCCCAGCAGAATCTCGTTCAGGTATCTTCTATAATTCCACCGGGATGTAAAATAATTGGTCAGGAAAGCGGTCTAAAAAAATTAAAACCTGGACAAATCAGCCATTGTGTTATGGCTCGTGCGGATACGAACGAGAACGGCAGGCTTATTGCCTCATCAATTGGAGTTGCGGTTCCTAAAGATACCAGTAAATGGGGATATTTAAGCGAAGTACACGGACACGGAATGAACCAAACTGAAGCATCGGATATGGCAGAAGATTTAGCCGCGGATATGCTCGGCACAACTTTAGGGCTCGAAGTCGACCCTGACCAGGCATGGTCAGAAAAAGAACAAGTTTATAAAGCCAGCGGGTTGATTATAAAAACATCAAATATAACCCAAACTGCAAGAGGTCAAAAAGGGCTTTGGACAACAACTGTGGCAATAGCAATGTTACTTTTTGAATAGCCAAAAACTATATTTGTTAATTATATTATTTATTTTACCCTATAAAAGGAATTAATATGACTAACAATTTAGCCAATAACCTTATCAATGCCCAACGCAGTGAAATATCTGATTATTTCATTTATAAAATTCTGTCCGGTTTTTATAAAGAAGAAAAAAACGATATCCTTAAAAATATCTATGCAGATGAACGGTCACATTATAAAATTTTGCACCGTATAACCGGAACAAAAGTTAAACCATCCCGTATAAAAATTTTCATTTACATTCTGATAAGTAAAATATTGGGATTGACATTCGCCATCAAACTTATGGAACGGGGCGAAGTATTTACGCAAGACCAATATAATTCACTATGCCAAAAATATCCGCAGATAAAAAAATTGTTAGACGATGAAATCAATCATGAAAAACAACTGATAGGCCTGATAAATGAAGAAAGACTGCTTTATGTAAGTTCAATTGTTCTTGGGTTAAGCGATGCGTTGGTTGAATTGACAGGAGCTCTGGCAGGATTGACGCTGGCATTACAAAATCCCAAACTAATTGCTATGGTAGGATTAATTACAGGTATTGCCGCATCAATGTCAATGGCGGCATCAGAGTATTTAGCGACAAAAGAGGAAGGAAACAGTAAACATCCTTTTAAAGCAAGTATTTACACAGGCTGTACGTATATTTTTACCGTAATAATGCTGATTACTCCTTATTTTATTTTAAATAATGTCATATTAAGTTTTTGCGGAGTTATTTCTATCGCGTTATTGATAATATTTCTTTTTACCTTCTACAACTCTGTTGTCAGAGACCTAAATCTGCGCAAACAATTTATCGAGATGACATCTATCAGCCTAAGCATAGCATTTTTAAATTTCGGTATCGGACTTATTGTCAGAAAAATTTTTGGCATTGATGTTTGATATAAATATTAAAAAGAATTTGTAGGGGGTATGATATGAAAATAGGAATTATTATTGCAACAAACGATCCTGAAACATGTTGGAATGCAATACGATATAAGATCTCTGCATAACCGATGGTTTTTGCCTATATGATTTGATATAATGAGATCGATAGATAAACGCAAATATTAAGAGGAGAAACCGGATGTCAGACAGCTTTTTCAGTATCGGAACGCAGATGAAATTAGGCAAGAATAACCATTCTTAGGATCGCTGAAAAAGTCTTTTTTATTGTCATTGCGAAGCTAACAAGTAGCTGTGGCAATCTTAAGCTATGATGGTTTTGAGATCACCACGTCGTTTTGTTTTCGCCAAACTTCTCGTGATGGCATAGAAATTTAAGGTTTTTCAGCAATCCCAAGTTATTAAATGATATATTCAAATTGTCTTTCTGCAAACTGTAAGTATTGAGATATTTCGGCCATAACTTTTTGACTGCCAAAAAAATCATATTTTAATTATTTCACCTTTAACAAACGGATATTTCCGCTGTTCTTCAGGCGATCTTCGATCAATAGTGAGGATCTTTACCACATCAGTTCCGCAGGATTCGGCAACCTCTGCAATCCCTTTTACGTGAAACTGCATCGCGGATGTACCTCCGGCAAAATTAATAATGATTTTATCAGATTTATGAATTAAATCGATATAATCCGGGGTATTGATAAACTTATTTTTATCAAAATCGTCTTTGTGCGGGTCAGCCAGATTCCAGCAGGTATAATTCACCTTTACTTCCGCTTTTTCAAAACATTCTGGAATTGATTTCTGGCTTTCATCGGAACTAATAATCAAAAAATGGCAGGGGGTATCCGCAGGGGTAATATTTTTCAGCAAAGTGTATAATACCCCTTTAGACAAACCAAGAGAGGTTATATACAATGTCTTTATTTCCTTTTTTCCATCGAAGAAAATTTTATCTATTTTCGACCAGTCAAATTCTTTGAAATATTGCCATATTTTACGTATTTCTTCCCAATTACTTTGATCACTATTTAAAGCTTTGGGAATTCCTTCACTCGTAAATCCGCCATGAGAAACATAATCACGCCATTTGAATATTTTTTCGGCATTATTAGCAAACTCTTTTAAATCACTAGTTAGGTTTTTTTTATTATATCGAATATTCAATCCTGTAATCACTTTTTCGAAAGGTATTCTATTTTTATGCACCAGCCATTTATGTGTTTTCTTTTTCTGTAGCATAATTTTATTAACAATCCATTCTCTCATGATTGTTAAAGCATTTTTTATCTGTCCCAGATTTATATACCAATCAATGATATTTTTTTCCCGATCTAATTCATCCTGCGTTAAATCTGTATAAGTATTTTGTCTATTGGGAATAAGATTTTGATCAATCCCAAAATTTTTATAAGAATTGATAATAGAATCAAACACTTCTTGAGCTATTGGCAAATTACCAGATAATATGCTTATATAAGAATCCCTATTGCAACTCAATTTTAAGAATGCATCATTTATTACTCTGACATCTACATTATATAAACCATCAGATATTTCTTTAAGTTGGGATGAAAGAGCTTTTAATTGGCTTTTGGGTTTGAATTCCATAACATTTTCAATAATTTTTGCAACAGGTTTTGCTAATCCGTAATCATTAAATATTTGAACAGCATAAAACCATTTTATCATATTAAAAATAGGTGTTAGATCGACAACAGGAGCTTTTGGTGGATTTGTAGATTCGTCTCTATCTTCATATGCCCCATAATAAATACCTTTGATCGTAACATGTTTTAATGCGGTAAGATAAATCATTATAGCGAAATAAATCATTTGAAGTGAACGGAAAGCATTTGTAATATCAATTACTATTTCAGATCCAATTTCTATTTTTTTATTTATCGTTTCAAATACTTCCCGTAATCCTTTTTCTTCTTTTGCAAATGGAACGGGAATGCATTCGGCGTTTATTAATGTTTTTAAATCATTTCCGTATTTTTCTAATGCTTCATTTGTAGAAAACACAAGTACTTCGGCATCAGCAATGTTATCAACTAACCTATAAATAGCTTCAGAAGCAAATTTTGTTTCAAAAAATTTATCATTAAAAGTATAGACAGCATTTTTATAATCTAATGTTCCCACAGATGTTATAAAAAATTTTTTCCCATTCCCCATAACAAGCTCCATTTTTTTAATTTACACAATAAGGTAGTCGATGGTTTCTATTTTACAGCCTAATCCCAAAATATCTATTTTTTTATTGCACGAATCGCATATTGGGAAAAACCTGACGGAATCGGTTTTATGATTAATTACTTTGCTCAGCTTAACTTTAATCTGATCAAGTTCATTTGCCGTAAAAAATCCCTCAAATACAGATTTCTGCACGCGGTAACTGCATCCGAGAAGTATTTTTACCGTTTTTTGGCGTTTTCTGTTGCTTGTTATATCGTATGCAATAGCGTACTTCAAATTTCATCTTCTCCGAAAATATAAGGCGAATACGGTTCGTTATCCAATATTGTTTTTCTGAATTTTTCTACCTGTTGCCAGAATATTTTTCGATAGGAGACATCATTATTTTTTTGCGCAACTGTTAAGCTATCGGTATTGGCAATCGTTTCGTAGTGATGAATGAAAATGTTGAGCGATTCTTTTTTTAAATAACATTGATTATGATCTTCATCTTTATAGAAATCATCTTTTGCCAATATTCGTTTATTTATCAATTTCAGTACTAACCTGTCAACTAAAATATGCCTGAATTCTTCAACCAGATCGAGCGACAACGATGCCCTGCCGTACTTTATTTCGTGAAAATAGCCTATATAAGGATCGAAACCATACGCATCTAATATCGCTTGAAGTTCTCTCGCTACAAACGAATATCCGAAAGATAACAGAGCGTTTACCGGATCGGGCGATGGGAAAAAAACTCGTCCGGCAAATGTGATTTCTTTTGATGTTATACATTTTGAGAATTCCTGAAAATATAGTTTTGAAGCGTAACCTTCGTATCCGCGAAGTGTATCGATATCGGTTGAATCTTTGATTTGATTAAGCACATTGGATATATAATCAAGAGATTCTATCTTGACAGGATTGTTTTGGTTATATTGGTATTTTTTGAGCAAAGTTATCCCGTTTTTAACTTTGGAATAGACGATGTTTCTGGCGAAGTTCATCCTGAATTGCGGATCATTGTATTTGTTGAATTGTTGTAATCGAGAGGTGATATTCTTGTTATACGCAGACGCAAGCCTTCCTCGGAAATGCCCGTTTTGAGTCATCAGGGCGATATCGCATCCGTTTTCCATCAGGGCGAGCATTGCCTGAGTGGAGATTTGTATATTTCCAAATAAAACAGCCATTTTTATGTTTTTGAGAGGGTGTTGGGAAATTTTTTCGCATTCTTTTTCGATAATAAGGGTATCGCCGGATTTTTTTAAGTACGCTCCTTGGTTCGTAACGTAGATTATCATATACGCTCTAAATTTTTTACGACTTGAAAATTCACGTAGCAAGCTACATGAATTTTCAAGTCTTGTTATCTCGTCGGCAATCCCTTATTCATCAGGTCAGTTATTTCATCATAGAATTGACAAGAAGAGAAGAAGAAAGACTTGTAAGTCGCAATCCCTTATTCATCAGGTCAGTTATTTCATCCAGAGTATTCTTTACACAAGATCGCAAGCTCCTGATGTCTTTTTAGTCGCAATCCCTTATTCATCAGGTCAGTTATTTCATCGAAACATTTGAGGAAACGTTTGACGGTTCTGAAGTGGAGAGTCGCAATCCCTTATTCATCAGGTCAGTTATTTCATCCAAACAATTAAGGGTTTCGCAAACAAGAATAATTGAGTCGCAATCCCTTATTCATCAGGTCAGTTATTTCATCTTATTATTCAAATTTACATTCGTAACAACATTCATATGTCGCAATCCCTTATTCATCAGGTCAGTTATTTCATCCATATATCCTCCTGATATGTTACCCAAAAAGTAACTGTTGCGAGTCGCAATCCCTTATTCATCAGGTCAGTTATTTCATCTTTGGCGGTCAGGCGGATATGCAAAATTCTATTATCAAGTCGCAATCCCTTATTCATCAGGTCAGTTATTTCATCGAAAAGGAGGGAAAAATGAGCATTGTTTTCTTCAACGAGTCGCAATCCCTTATTCATCAGGTCAGTTATTTCATCTCGAATCTGCAGGTAAAAAGGCCTACGTTCAAGATAGCGTCGCAATCCCTTATTCATCAGGTCAGTTATTTCATCTCTGCTACATCCCGATGGGTAATCCCCATTGCCCGATTCAAGTCGCAATCCCTTATTCATCAGGTCAGTTATTTCATCTCACACCGAATGCAGTAGTCAGGACCGCTTCTTTTAAGCACAGGTCGCAATCCCTTATTCATCAGGTCAGTTATTTCATCCAAAAATCGGACCGAACCGACCGAACCGACCGAACCGAGTCGCAATCCCTTATTCATCAGGTCAGTTATTTCATCTTTCTTAAATAATTCACGTAGAGATTTATTTTCAATAAGTCGCAATCCCTTATTCATCAGGTCAGTTATTTCATCGGAATATGCTTCCATATCACGATGGGTGCTACCCGTCGCGTCGCAATCCCTTATTCATCAGGTCAGTTATTTCATCAAGAAGAATTCACCATTTTTCTGATGGTGAATGGGATATTAAAGTCGCAATCCCTTATTCATCAGGTCAGTTATTTCATCGGAGGCGGTTCAGTAACAGTTAAAGGTTACGAAAGTATTACAGTCGCAATCCCTTATTCATCAGGTCAGTTATTTCATCGAACGAGGCCCCGTCAATCGGTTGTTGATTGGCGGGTTTACAAGTCGCAATCCCTTATTCATCAGGTCAGTTATTTCATCTATTACGCCTGAGGAACGTGATGACAAGCTCGATGAGAAAGTCGCAATCCCTTATTCATCAGGTCAGTTATTTCATCTTAAGTTACGGTCAAGCGTTCGCAGCTTATATAGATAGTCGCAATCCCTTATTCATCAGGTCAG
>JGI12104J13512_1001198_pt1 | contig 19823 bp, 23 predicted proteins | sample TerdegcTABiofilm_FD_13512 | JGI IMG/M metagenome (IMG submission 13512)
ATTGGCTTCGCCTGTTTCCGCCTTCGGTATACCTATGGGGCCTCGCGAAGGCTTTACACATCCGTCTTTCTGATCTGCCATTTTTTCCTCCTCTGTAAAAAATGTGTTCGGTGATAAATCCACCTACCGCTTTGGAGCCGTAACAGAAGAGCGGTCGGCGATGGCCACGAAAAGATTTCTCGTCCCCTGCGCTATGTCGGTTTCATGATCTGTGGAAACGTGACTCTTTACAGAAAAAGATAAATGCTGTGAGAGCCCGAACCCATAACCATATGCCTTTCCTATTACCCAGATATAGCGGTTCATCCTCTTCAAGTCAACGGGGAGTATACTGCCTTGATTTTATATTTCCAGCAAAAACAAAATTGACGTGATGGTCGAAAATTCGTTGACAACATAATATTATGAATATATATTCACTATCATATAAAGTCAAATGTTTTGGTTTTCTTTTCATCCATCCCCGCATCAAGGCTTTTTGCCTTCCCATTCGGCACTGGGTATCCCTTATCAACCATACACTCAATATTACACAAGGATTAAAGTGAAGAGGATAAGAAAACATAGCGTCAAAACACAGTTTTCAGATTTGTGATAAGAGGGACAAACAGTCTTCGGGGAGATTCCATGGACAGACTTATCTTGATAATGATTTTCAGTTTCTTGGGCAGTGTAGGTTCTTTGGCGGGTGCGTATATATTGCTTGTCTTTCCCGACAGAGTCAGGCTTATGTTAATCCCTTCTTTGATAAGCTATGCAACAGGCACCCTACTCGCTTCCGCTTTGTTGGGGATGATACCAAAAGCCTTAGTGCGTGCATCATCATCGTCCGTCCTCCTAACAGTGCTTGTAGGAATGATTTCCTTTTTTCTCCTTGAAAAACTTGTTATATGGCGTCATTGCCATGTTCAGGGTTGTGAAATTCACACTACTGCCGGCTCTCTCATTCTCATTGGTGACGCCTTCCATAATTTTGTCGATGGAATTGTAATTGCTGCAGCCTTTCTCACAAGCCTACCCCTCGGATTAACCACCTCTTTTGCTGTAATTGCACATGAGGTACCTCAGGAGACAGGAGACTTTGCGATACTGGTAGACAGCGGGTACTCTAAAAAGAGGGCTTTTGCGTACAATTTTCTTTCATCGATAGCCACCCTGCCTGGTTCCCTTATAGCCTATTTTTGGCTAAAAAGTGCTCAGGCTGCGATTCCTTACATACTTGCATTCTCTGCAGCAAGCTTCATCTATATTGCAACAGCTGATCTGATTCCCCATCTTCATCAGAAAACTGATTTTCGATCTGTAACTACCCAATTTATCCTTCTTCTGTGCGGTGTGGCAACAGTGCTGTTTTTCGTAACACATCATCCGTAGATGCCCGCGGGAAAGTTCGTGGCTCTATAAGCGGCACAATCACCCTCCAATGCCATTCATGGAGCGGCTGCATTTCCGTGGTTGCCAAGCTGCTTGTCCATGGCTTCTGGGTTTGTTTTGAATTGTTTCCTCAATCAGTTTAAGCATATACTGCTCATTCGCTCCATTCCGAAGAGGTTCTTTGATATCAGTCTCACTATCTGAGAAAAGACATCCCCTGAGTTTACCATCTGCTGTCAGGCGAAGCCTGTTACAATTCTCGCAGAAATGGTAGCTCAAGGCACCGATCAAACCTATTTCCCCCTTTGAACCTTCAAGGGCAAAACGCCGAGCCGGTCCATCCAACGGGTCTGGGCTAACAGGCATTATTGTGCCCAAAGTAGATATTTTGTCAAAAACCTCTTTGGCAGAAAGAAATCTGTCTGGTGTCCATCGGTAGGGGTCCCCCACGGGCATAAGTTCAATGAAACGAACATGATAGGGTTTACGGTACGTAAGCCTCGCAAAATCGAGTATTTCATCGTCATTGACCCCTCTCATGATGACAATATTGATTTTAATCGGGCTCAACCCTGCCGACTCAGCCTCCTCTATACCTGCCCAAACCCGATCAAATACATCCCTCCTCGTGATGTTGAAAAAACGGTCAGGCCGAAGGGTATCCATACTCACGTTGATGCGAAATATACCGGATTCTCTCAGGGACTGCGCGAATTCCTTGAGGTAAACACCATTCGTTGTCAGGGTGACCTCCTGCAGACCGTCCAATTGGGATACCTTCTTGATAAAATCAATCACTCCTTTTCTGATTAACGGTTCACCGCCGGTCAATCGCAACTTCCTGATACCCTTCTGAACGCAAAGCTTAATGATGACAAGCATCTCTTCGTAGGTCAGGATTTCAGCATGAGGCATGAACTCAACCCCTTCTTCGGGCATACAATAGATGCATCGTAAATTACATTTATCCGTTACTGAAAGACGCAAATAGTTAATAACTCTGTTGTTGTTATCTACCAATTGAAAAACTCCTTTTATAACAAGGACCACTCACTGTTGACTGGTCAATTTTCACCTCTCCCATCCCTTTGCTCAAACCCTCTATGCAATTCGGTCCCATCCTAACAATGGTTCTCAATCCCTCTTGCTGCTTGGCTATCAATCCGTCTGTTGACAAAATCTCTTTTCCTTTTGCCCTGAATGATTTCAAGAGTAGTTCGATTGCCACACTATGTGATCATACCGCAATCTTCTTCAAGAAGTGAGCAATCGCTTCTTGAAGGGTGTTTGCCGCCAGCAAAGCGCAGTGCTGGTCTTCCTCTGGTAACCCACCGATAACGTTCAGGATTGTTTCGTTGGTAATTTTTTTGAGCTCATCTGTGTTTTTACCAAGAGCAAGCTCAGCTGCAAACGAACCACAAATTTGGCTGGGCCCGCAACCATCGGTCTGAAATGAGGCGTCACTCACCTTTCCCTCTTTGAACTTCAGAAAAATTTCCATTGTGTCACCGCAGGGCCCGGTAACACGGCCATAGCCATCAGGATTTTGCATCGAATTCATATATAAAGGGTTGCGCCATCTTTGGTATGCCTTTTCACCATAAATTTTAAGTGTATCCTCGAAAATTTCATCCTGCAAGTTTGTTAAAAAATCGTCAAGTTTGTCAGACATCTTTGCATCTCCTTGCTTATAAAGTAGGTCGTTTTTATTATGAAAACCCTCAGATTGGTCCAACTGAATATCTTTGGTAAAATATCATGTCTGCAAGGTTATTTTTGTCCCCCTTTATCTTCCAGCACCTTTTCAATCGTATCAACAATTTGACCAAAAGCCCGGTTGTACTCAAGGCTATCGTCTCCCAGGAAATCTATGCTTCCGCTGTCCCCGCATTCAACAACCTTAGGTTCTATAGGTAGGGACCCGAGAAGTCTCAAATTCTCCTTTTTGGCGGTTATCATGCCTCCCATATTTTTGAACAAGTCTATTGTTCTGCCGCAGTAAGGGCATTTCAAGCCACTCATGTTTTCTACAAGACCGAGGACTTCCATGTTCATTTTTCTACAGAAATTTATTGACTTCCTCACATCAGCCAATGAAATTTCTTGGGGCGTCGTCACAATCAGCGCCTTTGCATCCAGAATGGTTTGGGCAACGGTTAAAGGTTCATCACCGGTCCCAGGCGGAGAATCTATGATGAGATAATCCAATTCCATCCATTCAATATCCGCAATGAACTGACGGATTACACCACCCTTTAAAGGTCCTCTCCAGATAGTTGCAGCATCTTTGTCCCCCAAGAGAACTTCGATCGACATCACTTCCAGCTTTGGAAGGTATTTTACGGGGAAGGTTTTCCCTTCCGGACCTTCGGTGAGAAGCTTGCCCTTCAGGCCCAACAGCCGGGGTATGCTCGGGCCATGAAGATCCACATCCATGAGGCCAACTCGATAACCCCGTCCCGCGAGGGATACGGCCAGATAGGCTGCGATGCTGCTTTTACCCACGCCGCCTTTACCGCTCATAACCAGAATCTTGTGGCGTATATGGCTAAGCCTTTTTGTTATGTTTTCCGCTTCCCTCTTCATGCGTGCATCACGTGCTATGTCATCCATATTTTGTAACTTTTTACTCATAACGTTAACCTCCTATAGGATTCGCTTTTTGTGTTTTTCGTCTGAAACTATATTTCCAAGCAGTAATCCGGGTTCATCTTTCTTAACGTCCGGGTACGGCCTTATCGTCATCAATATATTGGATCCGCTGAACAAAACCAGGCGGGTCTTGTTTGAAGCCATTTTCTCCTACAACCCTGAGGACACGACGGAGAACATACTCATGGAAGGTGTGATCATCGGAGACAAACCTTGCTGCTTCCAGTGATTATCTTAAAAAAACAGGGGATACAATCGAGTGATGTCTTCATACTCTTCTATGTCTCAAGGGTGCTCTACCGCTGTTCGTTTGAACTCTATCGGGCTTATAAAGCAATAGCTGTGCCAGTCAGGCATAAACTCAACCATAGAGCGATAACTTTTTGCCTTTACTGGATATTTCGTCATAAATACACGTTGAGAAATGACGCGATTTAAATTTATTCTATAAGATATCATTGCGTAATGCATTATTGTTTTCTTTTACCGCGGCCATCCCGATCAGGTACATCAACTTTAAAATACTTAATCTTTCGGTACAGTGTGCTCATGTCTATCCCAAGGTCTTGCGCCGCCTCGGTCCTGTTCCCGCCATGGCGTTGCAGTGTCTCGATAATAAGGTGTTTTTCCATTGCGTCTATACTCATGGGACCGAGGCCACTTGATGATTCATTTACAGCCGGACGTAGCTCCGGTGGAAGGTGGTGCAGTTCAATCATTCCTCCTTTGCAGAGCACAAAGGCCTGCTCAATGATATTTTCAAGTTCCCGAACATTACCGGGATAGTCATATTCCATCAGGCGGGCCATCGCATCTCGGGAAATTCCTGCGATGTTTTTGCCCTGAAGGAGATTGAACTTCGCCACCATATGATCTATCAGCAAAGGAATATCTTCGCGACGTTGGTTGAGGGCGGGCAGCGTAAGATGAACCACACGAATACGGTAGTAAAGATCATCCCTAAATTTGCCGGTTTGAACCAGTTGGGCAAGATTTTTGTTTGTGGCGGCCACGACTCGTACATCAATTTTGATCGGTTCTACACCTCCCAATGGCTCTACAACACGCTCCTGAAGGACCCGCAGGAGTCGAACCTGAAGTGCAGGAGAAATATCGGCAATCTCATCGAGAAATATTGTCCCACCGTCAGCCAATGCAAAGCGACCTGCTTTATCCCGCTTCGCGTCTGTAAATGCGCCTGCTTTATGACCGAAAAGTTCGCTTTCCAGAAGGGTGTCCGGGAGGGCAGCACAATTAACGGGCACAAAACGTTTCTTTTTCCTGGGAGACAAATTATGAATAGCCCGGGCAAATAGCTCCTTTCCAGTACCACTCGGGCCTTCGATCAGCACTGTACTGCTGCTTTCAGCAATCTGCGGCAGAATCTCAAACAGCTTGATCATGGCCGGGCTGCGACCCACAATATCCTCAAAGGTGTGACGGCTTTTTAACACCTTCTGGAGTTGTTCGACCTGACTTAGATCCTGAAATGTTTCAACACCACCAATAGCCTTTCCATTGCTATCCTTGAGAATTGCGGCTGAGATACGTATGGGAACTCTTCGCCCCTGGTTGCTAACGATATAAGCAGTGGCGTTTACGGTAGATTTACCGGTAACAAACGTTCGCCTGAGTGCGCAATCCTTTTCACATATATCTGCGTGGAACACATCCGAACAGGATCTCCCGATTGCATCATTTCTCGATACCCCGGTTATATGCTCTGCCGCCCGGTTAAAAGATGTAATGCGCCAATCAAGCCCAACGGTAAATACGCCTTCATTGATTGAGTCAAGAATCACATCACGAGTGTTTTTGTCAGCCAATTGTTTCATCAATTTTACAAGAATATAATAAACCATAATAGTGTATTATGCAATATTTATGGTTTCATTATATTGCAAATTGCTAATATAGCATATATACTGAATTACAGAAATTAAAGCTAACATATTGTTTTTGATATACTTTTACTTATGAGAAGGAGTATGGCATTAAGTATGCAAAATAGTCAATCATGAAGATAGCCATCGCTCATTGGCAAAATCGTATATCCCCTGTTTTCGATGTTTCAGACAGGCTCTGCCTGATCCACATTGAGGGACAGCGTGAAGTGTCAAGGGAAGACATTCTCTTAAGAATTCACGATCCATTTGGCAGAGCAAAGGAGATTGCAGAACTGGGGACAAATGTGCTTCTTTGCGGAGCTATTTCCGATGTGCTGGAAAATGCCATTCTGGCAGCCAGCGTTCAGGTTATCGGGTTCCTCTGTGGTGATCTGGGCGCTGTGATTCATGCCTTTCTCCAGGGTCGACTCAACGATGGCCGCTTCTTCATGCCCGGATGTTACAGACAGCGGCAAAGACACCGTTTTCGCGGCTTTCGCGAACGATGATAAGCATCCGGAGCACTTATGACAGTGAAAGGAGGAGAGAAAAATGCCACGTGGAGATGGAACGGGACCTGCAGGAATGGGTCCAATGACAGGACGCGCAGCAGGTTACTGCACGGGCAGTAATGCTCCCGGCTTCGCAAACCCTATCCCGAGGAGGACCTTTTGGAACTACGGATCCAATATGGTGCCTTCACAAAGACCTGCATACCGCCGATGGATGCCTTTTGGGGCCCAACAACCCTATTTTTTTGGGGCTCCGGTATGGAGATGTGGACGAGGCCTTGGAAGAGGCCGGGGACGTGGAAGACGATGGTTCGGATGGTAAGATTTCTCGAGGATGATGAAGGCAAATGGGTTGGGAAAACAACGTTTCTGGTCTGTTTATGACAAGATTTGAAAATAGTTGTCTGCAGAGTGTAAGAACTAACAAAAACAAAATTTATTCAGTGAAGGAGGTATGATATGCCTGGTGGAGATGGAACGGGACCTGCAGGAATGGGTCCAATGACAGGACGCGCAGCAGGTTACTGCGCTGGTTTTGGAGCACCGGGGTCGATGAATTTTAACCCTGGAAGAGCTTATTGGGGTTTTGCAGGCGGACGTGGCGGAGGACGGGGCTGGCGTAACCGATACTATGCAACGGGTCTTACCGGCTGGCAACGGGTAGGTTTTGGATGGCCAATGCGGGGTAATCCCTGGTTTCAGGGTTCTCCCTATAGAGCCGGGGCAGGACCTGTTATGAGTGAGGAGCAAGAATTGAGTGCGCTGAAAGAGCAAGCCGGATATTTGGAAGAAACCATTGCAGGAATACGGCAACGTATCGAGGAGATCGAGGCTAAAGGCAAAAAGGAATGATGCCATGTCTGATCATCGCAAATTGTATGGCAGCTGGAGTCACCGGGTAAATCCTTGGGAACCTCGGCTGCCATACCTTTTAATGAAAAATAGGAGGTAACATGAAAATTGCAGTTACATCAAACTCGACCTCTCTTGATGATGTCATCGAACCACGGTTTGGACGATGCCGTTATTACCTCATTGTCGAAACAGATACCTTAACCTTTGAAGCCGTTGAGAATCCGAACATCTCTTCCGTAGGAGGGGCCGGGATACAGTCAGCCAAGTTAATGGCGGATAAAGGTGTTACCCACGTTCTTACCGGCAATTGCGGACCAAATGCCTACCAGACACTGAATGCCGCAGGAATCAATATCATCGTAGGGTGCTCGGGAATTATTCGGGAAGTCATCCAGCAATTCAGACAAGGGAATCTGGCAAGCGCAACACAACCCAACGTACCCGCCCATGCCGGTGCCGGCGTATCTTCAGGAGGGGCACAGTATTCTAGCCCTGACTTCTCTCAGGGCTTAGGTCGCGGTATGGGCCGTGGTATGGGAATGGGCCGTGGTATGGGAATGGGTGGAGGCGCAGGTACAAATCCCCCTTTAAATCAAGGAAGCTACCCCGGTTCTCAAGTTTTGAATCAGAGAGGAAGTGGCACGAGCGCTGATGAAGAATTGAACATTCTTAAGCAACAGGCTGAAGTATTGAATCAACAGATACAGCAAATACAGGATCAAATCAGGGAGATCGAGAAAAAAAAGAAGCAGAAAGCAAAATAAGTTTGTCAACTGTACATATGCAGATTACTCATATAGATAAACTAAGAGTTACAGTAATAGTAGATAATTACTATTTCACCATTCAAAATGATTCGCCGATCGCCGAAAGGTTGGTCTCAAGCAAGGGTATTCCGATTCATACCGAACACGGCCTATCCTATGTGGTTGAAACAACTTTGGATGGGGAAACAAACAGTTTCCTCTTCGATTTTGGTTTGAACCCTGAAACCGTTCTTAAAAACATGGCAACTCTTAACATTAAACTGCGTAACATTCAGGCCTTTGGCCTCTCACATGGTCACCTCGATCACTGGGGTGGTTTGGTGCATACTTTAAAGACATACCAAAAAGCAAATGGAAACAATACTGTGCTTTATGTTGGTGAAGAAGCTTTTGCCCCGAGATTTTCCGGATATCCATGGGATACGCCGCATTATCTTGGGCAACTCGACATTGAACAACTTACTCCTATGCAAAATCTGACAGTAAAGGAAATAAAAATACCAACGGAAGTAATGCCAGGAGGATACTTTACCGGCCATATCGATCGGGTCACTGAATATGAAAAGGCACGCCCCACTCTTCTTGTTGCACGTAATACACATCTTGAGACGGATGATTTCAAGGGTGAACAGGCTATGATATTCTCCATAAAAGGCAAAGGGCTCGTCATCCTTTCGGGTTGCGCCCACGCCGGGATCGTGAATACAGTTAAACATGCACAGAGAATCACCGGCATCCCAATTGTTCATGCGATCATGGGTGGTTTCCATCTTTTTGATTCAACTACTGAGGATGTCAAAAAAACGGTGGAGGATATCAAATCTATAAACCCACAATATGTGATACCAATACATTGTTCAGGTTATGACGCTATGGTGCAATTTTACAGAGAGATGCCCCAACAGTTTATTCTTAGCACGGCTGGCTCCAGATTTACATTTGTATCCTGAATATGAATCGACAGCTAACCTGTAATTGTATTGTTACGGGTGTTTTGAGTCAAATCTGAGCTGTTAATTATCTCATAAGGAGAATAAGGAATAACATGGCGAAAATCAAACAGAAAGCATACAAATATATTTACGGACCAGTGCCTTCATGGAGGCTGGGCAGTTCGTTAGGGATCGACATACTTTCCCAACAAGCTAAAATCTGTACCTTTGACTGTATTTACTGTCAACTCGGTACGACAAAAACGTATTCGGACAAACGCATCGTTTACGTTCATGTTGATGAAGTATTGAGGGAGTTAAAATCGCTGCCCGCAGACCTCTCTATAGATTTCATAACCTTTTCGGGCCGCGGTGAGCCAACCCTTGCATCTAATCTTGGAATCGCCGTCAAAACCGTAAAAGCATTGCGCTCCGAGTCAATTGCTATCATTACAAATTCGTCAACCATGGATCGATCGAGCGTGCAAGAAGAGCTTGCTTTAGCAGATTTTGTTATCGCAAAACTCGATGCATTTTCCGACGAAACCTTTAAGACAATGAACAGACCAGCCGATACCATCCGTTTCGAAAGCGTGGTAAAAGGTCTCCGTAAGTTTAGGGAAAATTATAATGGAAAATTTGCGCTTCAAATCATGTTCACAAAAGAAAACAGGAAATACGCCGGCGAGATAGCATCGCTCGCCTGTGAGATTGCCCCAGATGAAATCCAGCTCAATACGCCCCTGAGACCCTGCCCTACGCCCCCTCTTTCTGAGCAAGAACTATTGAATATAAAAAACCTCTTTGCATCCTCCCATGTGATTTCTGTCTACGAAAGCAACAAAACATATGTGGAGCCAATAAGCAATGCTGACACCCTGAAAAGAAGGGGGAAAGTGTAAATTAACATTAATTATCAGTAATTATCAGTCAATTAGGACAAGCTCATCGGATTTTGTTGTTTTATCAAGGCGCATCTTTAACGGACTCCCAAATAATCTTTGTCATATACGTGACCTGTTTGTCCAACCCGGCATTTTTATTGGTAAAATTCAAATTGAATGTACAAAAAGGACAAGGGCTTATCAGCTCTTTCGTCTCGGTGTTGCCTAATAGCCCCTTGGCAATATCAAAGGAAAGATCCTTGAATGCAGACCGAATACCACCGCCCGAACCACAACACAAGGAATCTTTGCGGCTACGGGGCAATTCGTGAACCTCGGTTCCGCACCATTCCAGTAATTGTCTGGGCTCTTCCACATATCCCTCAACCCTTCCCAAGCGGCAACTGTCATGATATGTTACTTTTCTATCAATCTTTTTAAGGATATGCGGGTCATGTTTCACCGTGTCATAGATCTCCTGAAGGACATGAACAACCTGAAAATCGACAGTCCCAAGGACCTCGGGATAGAAATACTTAAAACACTTAAAACAACCATTGCAGGGCACAATCAACTTTGTGATCCCCAGCCTCTTGAAGCGTTCCACATTCTTATGGAAATATTCCTTTGCCAACCCGACCTCACCGGATTCATAAATATAGGTACCACAACACCCCTCATCCTCGATAATCATGAAATCGATGCCTAACTTCTTGAGTACCAAATAGGAATATCTTGCAGCATCTTTTACAAGATAGGCGGGCAGACAACCTACAAAAAGCAATATTGACGACTGGTACGGTTCAATAGGTTCCGGGAGCCATTCCAATCGTTTTGTTGGTTCTCCATTTACAGTATTGCCTTTTTGAAGTAAACTTTCGATAACTTTTTTGTGGGCCGGCAAGGGCCCTTTCCCTTTTTCAACAATCCTGTTCCGAAGCTGAGAAACAATCTTTACAACCTCAATCTTTTCCGGGCAGACTGCTTCGCAAGCGCCGCATTTTGGACAACTATAAGCGCTGGTGATTGCTTCCTGAGTGATTTCGTTCTTACTGAGAACGTCTTGTGCCGCTTCTAAACGACCTTTGGGGGAAAATAATAAGTCTCCTGTAGCAACGTATGTCGGACAGACTTCAAGGCAGGCATCGCAACTACTGCACTGACTAATTTGATCAAGCCACTTGTTCATTCCTCTCCTCCCTCACGAAAAAATTGGCGAAAAGATCGTTTTTACCAATGTCGGTAATTTTTTCATGATTTTAAGCGTATCATTTCAGAATTAGAATATCAACGGAGGGCTAAAGCCTTTAATGAACCTCCTTGCTGCAAGCAACAGGGCATCAGAGGATAAAACCTCTGATCTGGTAAAAACTTGCTTCAACCTGTAGCAAGCTAAAGGGAATTATCAAGTTAAATAAATACTCTATTGACCAAAACCTTGAACTTAATTCGGTCATATGCTTATTATCTAGTCATGTCAAGACCAGAAAAAAGATGGTAAACGAGGTCTATATAAACTCGCAACCTCACGAACCGGCCCTGCTGCCGCCATGGCTTTCCCACTAGGGCGTTAACTGAATTATACATGGAGGTCTGGAGAGCCGTGCCCAACACCTCTTTGCCCAACGGGGTGTAAAAGTGATTACCAGAGACCAGGGAGAAAACCCCCAAGGATATATTGAGCAATATCTTAAGGAAGTCTTGAAAACATTCGCAAATTCATGCGATCATTATTGATGATAATTATGGCAGTTTAATATTGCGGGAGAAAAGGGCATCCCTTCACCCTGTGTACTGCTGGTACATCGTTTAGGTTTGGTGCATTTGGAGGTTGTAGTTGTCATTGCTTTTTACAGCGAAAAGATTGCAGCTCACTTCAGGGAGCCTACGATTATGGACGTAAAATATCAAGCCAGGGGGTGTCCTGCGTGGATCGCTGTGGCAAGCGTGATGAGCGAGCTTGCTATCGGAAAGGATCTGGATAATGCCTTGATGCTTACTGATGATGATGTTTTGGTAGCCCTTGACGGTCTGCCAGATAATAAGCTCCACTGCTCTGCCCTGGGTATTACAGGGCTGAGAGAGGCAATCCAGGATCACTTCACGAGACAGAGCAGCAGCAATAACGGAAAAGAAAAGAAGATACGGGAATGACACTGAAAGCCTTGCTGGAGGAGAGAAGAGAGGATATTCTGCAACGATGGATTTCACTAATACTTGAGACATATCCACCTGATGTTTCAAATTTTTTAAAACTGGATAAAGATAGGTTCACCAACCCTGTCGGCTACGCAATCACACATGGTTCCGAGACGCTTTATGATGAACTTACCCGTGGGGAGAACAAGGCAAATATCATCTCTGCCCTTGACAGCATCATCAGAATACGGGCAGTCCAGGATTTTAATGCAGTTCAGGCTATTGACTTTATTTTTCTCCTGAAGAAAGCGATAAGGGAAGCACTGAAGACAAATAACGAACGATTTCAGGAAGAGGGGATGCCCAAAATACGTGAGGAATTAGTACTTTTCGAGTCAAGAATAGATGACCTTGCCTCGTTGGCTCTCGATGTTTACGCTCAGTGTCGTGAAGACATCGACCGAATCAAGATGGGTAAGGGAAATACTGAGCGAGCAACCAAAGACAGGCTCTCGCGAATCGGGGTGTCCAAAAAGGAAAAGTAAAAATACGAAATGCGTTTACGAAATATGGCTTTCTAAAATCCTTATTGCCTCTGGCTCATCACCTCTTCCCGTTTTCCACGTAAACCATATCCTTTCATCCTTGTTTCTTGCCCAACGCCTCCCGCCCATGAGCTCTTGCCTGAAGCGTACGCTTCACAATTTCTTGTTGCAAAAAATCTATGCCGTGCTAAAAGAGATAGTATAGGGGGATTGCATCAAAGGAGGTGCTTTATGGCCATCAAAGAATCGGATCTTTTTAAGGGAGTAAGTCAGCGTTTTATCACGAGAATAGCGAACAACAGCGAAGAAGAAAACTTCAAGAAGAACGAGGTTATTTTCAAGTCCGGGGAGAAGGCATCACATTTTTTTGTTCTTGTGGAGGGATCGATTGATATATCCCTTGGAAAAAGGGAGTCGGCTCACATGTCGGTGAGCAAACCCGGAGAAATCTTCGGTTGGTCCGCCCTTGTTGAGCCCTATGTTTATACGGCCAACGCCAAAGCAACGAAGGACACGAAAGTGATTAAGATCTCGAGGGATTTCATAGAGCAAGTTATTGGTGAACATCCGACAGAAGGATTGGCAGTTCTCAAAAATCTTACCGGAATCATTGCCCAGCGATTGAGATATGCATACAAATCCTTTGTGCCGGAAATGTGATTAAGGCAATACGTCCTAAAGTTCCCGGCGTCTTCAGCTTGTCGGCATAGGAAACTTTAGGACGGCAATCATCGTTTTGGGGATGCTGATTGTTTAACCGGAGCAGCAGCTACCGGGGTTACCACAGGAGTTCGGTGACCCGCAACACCCACCAGCGTTGCTCGAAGCAAACTGATTGCCAGAACCAACCGTATTATGTGCAGACATGAGTTTCTCAAGGTTCTGGCTGTTACATGATAAGCAGCTCACAGCTTCATCTTTTTGGAGTACAAGTAATTCACTTATCTTACCGCAATCGTTGCATTTATATTCATAAATTGGCATAACTACCTCCTGGCGCTCAATATGGTTTATTGGTGTGCACACCCACCCTGATGTCCATGGCCTCCGCATGCATGCTGAATCAACAGCTCCGGAAGTTTTCCGTCCTTTAACAGGGTGAGGTTCTCTTTCACCGTAGAAGCCATGGATCTATAAACCTTAATCCCTTTTGAATTGAGACCTCGTATTGCCCCTGCACCTATTCCACCAACAACGACAGCGTCAACATCTCTGCCACCCATGGCCATGATTGGATTACACGCGCCATGGACATGGTTTTTGTCCTGATTATCCACAACTGTCGCTCCATCGACATCCGTGTCCACCATTACAAACAAAGGTGCTGATCCGAAATGGTTATACACAACACTGTCCACGCCCTGGTTTTCCTGCACTGCAAAACATATTTTCATTTTCAATCCTCCATTGTACTATTTCTTTCTATCTTCAAAGCTTTTCCGTTCACCACGGCCTCAGCGATTTTCCGCCTTGCCTCACAGAGAATGCGACCAAAGGTTTGACGGGATATACTCATCTTTTCAGCTGCCTGCTCATGATACAGACCCTCATAATCAGCCAGCCTGATTGTTTCCAATTCATCAAGGTTAAGAACAACTTCATCAAGATGGATGATCGGTATACCTCTGGGCTTAAAAAACAGTGCATTTGGACTGCATTTGATGCACCGATCTTTTTTTGGCCTTGACACGCTTTTATTATAAGCATATGCTCATAATTAGTCAAGAATATTTCGTAATATTCATTTCATTTTTCTTGACAGCGCATCCCTCCGAGCTTAAAATCGAACCATACGGTTGAGATCGTGAAGGAGATGCCATGAGCGGGATTTTTGGATTCAGCGGTAAGGGAAATGCATTTATCGAGGTGAGGACTGGTCTGGAGAATCTCTCCCATAGAGGACAGGAAAGCTGGGGCATTGTATCCGGGCACAGAGATGGTTCAATTTCTGAGTTACGGCGGTTAGGATCAATTTTCCAGGCAGCTCCTCTTGGCAGGTTTTATTCTGGTTCTGTTGCCATCGGCCACGTTCGGTATCCAACAGCTGGAGAAGCGAGCGAGCGAAACTCACAGCCGATAGTCGGGCGTATAAAGAAAGAAAAAATTGCCGTTGTGCATAACGGACACATCCCTAAATACAAACAATTGATGGAAGAAATTGGCGGATTATTCCAGACAGAAACCGATACGGAAGTCATTCTGCAAATGATTGCCCGTGCAGAAGGAGATGATCTGCTTGAAAAAACCCAGAAGACACTCAGTTATCTAAGCCGAAGGTCTGCATTTAGTCTTATCATTCTTTACAACGGAAAGCTTATTGCCGCACGAGACCCTTTCGGTTTTCGGCCTTTATCGGTGGCCCGAAGAGGTGAGGAAGGAATCTATGAATGGGCCATAGCCTCCGAAACGTGCGCCTTTCACGACCAGTTCGAGTGGATCGGCGATGTGGAACCGGGACAAATGTGTGTAATCGATGGCGATGAGTCACGGATAGTCTCTTTTGCCTCGCCGAATCCCCGGCCCTGCATTCTGGAATGTCTGGATTACGCCTCGCCTGCCAGTCAGGTTTTTTCAATAAATACGTACGAATTCCGCGAAAGCGCTGGAGTTCGTCTCGGAAAAAGCGAAAATCAAAAGGCTGATTTGATCGTTCCCATTCCTCGGGCTGCTATACCTGCGGCGTTAGGATTTCACGGTGTAACAGGGATTCCATACAGGGAGGTTATCAGCACCGTAGGTGAAATAGGCAGGATTTTTATTATTTCAAAAGAAAAAGACCGGCTCGAGAAGGCAGAGAAAAAATTTCTCATAAATAAAGATCTGTTAAAGGGTAAAGAGATTATCCTCGTCGATACAATCCTGGTCAGAGGATCAACTGCGCTCATCCTCATCCCGAAGCTTCGTGCAGCAGGGGTATCGAAGATTCATTTACGCCTGACAGCCCCACCGCCACGCTTTCCGTGCTTTATGGGTATGGCCATGGCCAAACAGGGTGAGCTACTGGGAACCAATCGAACCGACGAACAGTTGAGAGCCCTGCTGGGGATTGACTCATTCCAATACTTGAAAACAGAAGACCTGAGGGAGTTAACAGGTGTAAATTTCTGCGATGCATGCCTGAGCGGAAAATATCCTTTTCCGATATGAACCTTACGATTCCACATTCTTCCTGTGTGTGGGCACACGAGGCAGGAAGTGTGCATGCGCTTCCTGTCGTGACCAAATTGTCCTAAAATACATGCAGGATATCTTCCGTGTGTGATGAGATAACCTCCTCTGTAAGGATCATTATTGATCCGTCACACATGAGCCTTTATCCTCTTGAGAATTGTCGATGATCCCCTTAAGGAACATCCTTCTTTTTCGATAACAATCTACGTAAGCCGATTTACCTAATTCGGTCATAAAATTTAATACAGGAGGTTTCAAAAATGAAAAAGGTTTTGTGTAGTATTGTTGTCATTCTGGCAGTTTTCGTGTGCGGAGTATGCGCGGCACACTCTGCAACCCTCGATGAGGCAAAGGCTATGGCAGAAAAAGCCGCCGCCTATGTTAAAGCCCATGGAAAGGACAAGGCAATTGCAGATTTCAATAATCAGACAGGCCCGTGGGTAAAGGGCGATCTCTATATAGTCTTCCAAGATTTTAATGGGTTATTGATGGCGAATGGTGGAAATCCAAAGATCGCGGGACAGAATCACCTTGAGCTTAAAGATCCGACTGGCAAATTTTTCGTCAAAGAGATGGTCGAAACAGCAAAAACGAAGGGTGGCGGTTGGGTGACGTATTCATGGACAAACCCTGCAACCAAGAAGGTTCAGCCCAAGAAAGCCTGGGTTCAAAGGGTTGAGGGTATGGACGCCTACGTCAATTGCGGTCTCTTTCAGTAATTATTCAATCCCGTGGCTGAAGTTCTGAACGACTTCAGCCATCGTAAAGATATCAAGCATTCCTTGAAGGAGGAATAGAGGAGGAAGAAACGATGAAACAGTGGCTCGGCAATCTCAAAATGGCTCGAAAACTTCTCATATCGCCATTCACGGCAATAATTTTCCTCTTGATTTTCGGCATTGTGTCCTATGTTGGTTTTTTTCGCCAAAAATCGGCTTTAGACGACATTGTAAACAACAGGTATAAACATTACCAGGCTAGTGCAAATATTCTCATTGATTTAAGGGAAGTCCATTCGAATGTTTACAAGCTCATGAGCTGGATCAGCTCGAACTATGATTCGAAACAGATTCAAAGTTTCACTGAGGAACAATACGCGACGCTGAAAAAAGTTGGCGATACTATTCAGCAGATCGTGAAAACCTCAGTTTTAACGAAAGAGGAAAAAGAACGCTTTGCGCAGACATCTGAGCAAATTCCAAAGTATCAGGATCTCGTACGTCAGGTTCTCGCCCAGGATGTGGCGACTGCTTCCATTCTTATGAACCAAACCGATGATCTGTTTCAAGTCATGACAAAGAATTTAAACGAGTTGCTTGCTCTGGAAACAAAGCTGAGCAGCGCTCAGTATTCCTCTGCAGGAAACACATTCAAAATGGTTCTGATAGTTTCCGCGCTGGTGTTTCTGGCAGCCATCGTGTTCTCGTTTGGTATCACCCTTGTGATGAAATCGATCATACTTGCGCCCATTACAGACACAATTCATGTGATTGAAGATGTTGCCCAGGGCGACCTTACCCGGCGAATCAACATTGTAACAGACGATGAAATCGGGGGCATGGCAAAACAGTTCAATGCTTTTGCCGACAAACTTCACACCACGATTTCCCAGGTTGCCGAGAGCAGCAATGAGGTTTTATCTGCAGCCAACACCCTCGATACAGCTACCACATATATGGCTACGGGCGTTGAAGAGGCTGCGATGCAAATTAATTCTGTGGCTTCGGCCAGTGAGGAAATGTCAAAAACCACCTCGGAAATTGCCCACAACTGTGTGGTAGCTGTGAAAAGTTCCGAGCAGGCCAGCAGCTCTGCGAATACCGGACAGGCCGTGATTGAAGAAACAATCAGGGTTATGAACCGCATCAATGACCGTGTCAAAGAATCAGCGGAGGTCATAAAAAACCTTGGTATCCGGTCAGATCAGATAGGCGAGATTGTAGGCCTTATCAATGATATAGCAGATCAGACCAACCTTCTTGCCCTGAACGCAGCCATCGAAGCAGCACGTGCCGGAGAACAGGGCAGGGGATTTGCCGTCGTGGCAGACGAGGTTCGAAAATTAGCCGAGCGGACGAGCGATGCTACCAAAGAAATCAGCGAAACGATTCAGGCAATGCAGACCGAAACAAAGAAAGCTGTTTCATCCATGGAAGAAGGCGTGAATGAGGTGGCAGCTGGAACTTCAGAGGCAGCAAAATCGGGGAGCGCCCTTGAAGAGATTCTTCTCCAGATCAACAAGGTGACCTCAGAAATCAACCAGATTGCAGTGGCTTCCGAGGAAGAAACTTCTGCTACCGATGAAATTGCGGCAAATATTCAGCAGATATCCATTGCCATGCAGGAGACCGCCACGAGGATACAGGACAATGCCAAAGCCTCTTCGCAACTTGCTGATCTCTCAAAGAAGCTTCAGGCCATGGTTGGACAATTCAGATTATAACCATCAGATATTTCTGAGTTCCTGATTCAGTGACTGCCGTTCCTTCCTCCACGGCAGTCACTTTTTTTCCGAAACATGAATCTGGGTTTATTATTTCTGAACGACCCATTTGTGATATATCCCTATCCAGGCCGTCGCATTGGCCCTTTTTATGTCCACCAAACATGTTCGCTGCCAAGATATGAGGAAATTTTTATATTGTTGCCACATTTACATAAATTTTAGTATATAATTGATGAGGGTTTTTTATGCTTTTGCGGTGATAGCTTTACAGTAAGGGTGGTGACGGGTTGAGCGTTCTCAATGTCCTATTTGCCATAATAATTCCTTACACAGCACTGGCCGTCTTTGTCATCGGTTTTGTATACCGCATTATCCTCTGGGCGTGTTCGCCCGTTCCCTTCCATATACCATCTGTGTCGGGACAACAAAGGTCGCTTCCCTGGATACAACGAACCAGGACCGAAAGTCCCTCAACCACAGGGGAAATCGTTTGGCGCATGGCGCTCGAAGTTCTTCTCTTCAGGTCTCTTTTCAGAAATGATTGCGCAGAACTTACTGGCCAGAAACGCGCAGTCTACAGAAGTAACAAATTATTATGGCTCGGGGGGCTTATCTTTCACTGGTCTTTACTCATAATCCTTCTCAGACACCTGAAGTTCTTCTTTGAGCCGGTTCCCGGGTGCGTTTCCTTTCTTCAAAACCTTGACGGCCCGTTCCAGATTTTTACCCCTGTTCTTCTTGTAACGGATGTTCTCGTTGTTGGTACGCTGTGTTACCTGTTCTTAAGGAGAATTCTGAATCCCCAAATACGATACATCTCCCTCATTTCTGATTATTTTCTGCTCCTGCTCATCCTTGGTATCGTTGTATCGGGCATTCTCATGAGACACTTCTTCCGGGTCGACCTTCTTGAAGTAAAACGGTTCACTCTGGCCATCCTCGGTTTTAGTCCGGTCATCCCAAAAGATGTGGGGATAGTTTTTTACGTCCACCTTTTTCTCGTAAGCTTCCTGCTGGCGTATTTTCCTTTCAGCAAGCTTATGCACATGGGAGGAATTTTTCTGAGCCCCACGAGGAATTTAAAAAATAACAGCCGGGCACAGCGGCATATCAACCCGTGGAACTACCCTGTAAAGGTTCACACGTATGATGAATGGGAAGGTGAATTCAAGGAAGCAATCAAGGAGGCAGGATTACCGCTTGAAAAGGAATAGAGAAACTGCAGTAAAAAATGTTACGGGTTACGGGTTGCGTGTTATAAACAACTCAAAACTTGGAACTCCGAACTTTGAACTGCTCGCGAGCAAAGGGAGCAAGCATGGCTGACGAAAAGCAGAAAACACCCCACGAGATGCTCGATATTAGCCTGAAACCTTCGGGTGATTTGCTGACTCCAAAGGCCGATTTCCAGAAAGGTACATACTGTTACAGCGCCCCGGTAAAACACGCTGCGTATCTGGACCTTCCCTATGTCCGCGAGTGGAAACCGAACGAACCAGACTGGAAGCTTCCCGATAACTGGCAGGACATTATCCTTGACGGGATGAAGACACTTCTGAAGCGACATCGCTCTTTTCGACTTTTCCTCGATATCTGCGTTCGCTGTGGCGCCTGTGCCGACAAGTGCCATTTCTTTATCGGCTCGGGNGACCCCAAGAAC
>JGI12104J13512_1001202_pt1 | contig 19791 bp, 21 predicted proteins | sample TerdegcTABiofilm_FD_13512 | JGI IMG/M metagenome (IMG submission 13512)
GCGCCGGTATGCGGAGCAGGCCGGCGCCCGCTGTGCGCTTTCCAGACATTGGCGGGCCGGCGGGGAAGGCGCTCTTGAGCTGGCAGACGCGGTTATTGACGCCTGTAATGAAGAAGTTGACTTTAAATTCCTCTACCCGCGGGAAATGCCGTTGCGGCAGAGGGTGGAAGCAATTGCCAGGGAAGTGTACGGAGCTGAAGGTGTCGCCTGGGCCGCGGAAGCTGAAGCCAAAGCCAAAAAGCTGGAAGCTGATCCCGTGATGAGTGATTACGCAACCGTAATGGTAAAAACACATCTGAGTTTGTCTCATGATCCGGAACTAAAGGGAGTGCCCAAGGATTGGGTTCTGCCGGTGCATGATATTTTAGTTTTTGCCGGGGCGAGGTTTCTGTGTCCAGTAACCGGTTCAATCAGCCTGATGCCTGGTACCGGCTCTAATCCGGCGTTTAGAAGAATTGACGTAAATGTAAATACCGGGAAGGTGACAGGTCTATTTTAGGATATCCGCCTCAGACAGTATTGTCAAGAACGATAGTTACCGGCGAATATTGCGGGAGGCATGTGTAATGTATAAAAAGATCCTAGTACCTTTCGATAATTCCAGGCAGGCTATTTCAGCCGCGCAGCATGCTGTTAAGCTCGCCCTGGTGTCTAAGTCAACAGTTACGCTCTTCCATATAGTGCAGGATATTGCGAATCATTCTGAAGAAAAGATTAAAGTGCTGAGGACAAACGCACAGCTAATGCTTGAGCAGTTGAGGGAAGAAATCAGCGGCAATGACGTAAAAATCGATACCGCCGTGGCGCTCGGCAATCCTTCCAAGGAAATTCTTAAAAAGGCAAAAATAGAGAGCTATGATGTGATTATCATGGGCAGCAGGGGCCTGGGGAAAATTCCCGGCCTGCTGATGGGCAGTGTCAGCAATAAAGTATGTTCCGGGGCCGTCTGTCCTGTTATTGTTATTCACGTCACCGCCGACTGAGAGCCTGGTTTGATGATAATCTCATTACCTGAAAGACCAACAGGCAGCTGCCGTCTAGCCTATCGTGATATAATATTTCCCACATTGAAGAAAAATATAATCAGACTTCAGAAGATGGAGGTGGCGGATTGGCCATCAAGGTTTTCGGCATCGAGGTTGATAATCAGAAGCAGGCGATGCGAATCCTGGAATCAGTCGGCGCCGATCAAGCCGGCTGCAGGTGGATGGCCCCCAAAATGGTGCACCGCCTGGTGATGCTGGAAGGGGTGCGGCCGGAGCAGGCTAATATCATTAAACAGGAAATGCTCGGCAAAGGTGGGGAAGCCGCTGTCGCCAGAGGTGCTGTAAACTGTTCAGTGAGTGAAACCAAAGTGCTTTTGATGGGTACGTTGAAACAATATAGCGCCTTTATGGCCAAGCTCCGCCTGCAGCCTTACGGTTTGTCCGCATTGGCCGCCCGGATTGGGGCGGTCCTGGCCGGCCGGGAGGGAAGGCTGCCCGGCGATCTGGACTGCCGGGGCATAACTGTCCGTGTGGGCGAGAGAACCCTTGTTATGGGAATTCTGAATGTCACGCCGGATTCCTTTTCGGACGGGGGAAGATACCTCGACTGCAGTTCGGCTGTTGTCCGGGCAAAACAAATGGTAGCCGACGGGGCCGATATCATTGACCTGGGCGGCGAGTCTACCCGGCCGGGACACACGCCGGTGGACGCGGGTGAAGAAGCGGCGCGGGTGATCCCGGTGCTGAAAGAACTGGTTAAAGAGTTGCCGGTTCCCATTTCAATTGATACTTCTAAGGCCGCGGTAGCGCGGCAGGCTTTGGAATCAGGCGCCCACATGCTGAACGATCAATGGGCCTTGCGCGCTGATCCGGCCATGGCCGGGCTGGCCGCGGAATACGGCGCGCCGGTGGTGCTGATGCACAATCAGGAGGGGACCGGATACGGCGATTTGACCGGCGATATGATCGCGTATTTTCAAGAAAGCATTGGTTTTGCCCTGGAAGCGGGCATGGTCAGGGATAAAATCATTATTGATCCGGGCATCGGGTTTGGCAAAACAGCCGGACAAAATTTGGAAGTGCTGCGGCGGCTTAGAGAACTGCGCTGTCTGGGACTCCCGGTATTGATCGGCACTTCCCGCAAGTCAACTATCGGCAAGGTGCTCGGCCTGCCTGTGGAGCAGCGGGTGGAAGGCACGGCGGCGACCGTGGCGGTGGGCATTGTCAACGGCGCGGATATTGTCCGTGTGCACGACGTGAAGGAAATGGCGCGGGTGGCCAGAATGACGGACGCTATCGTGCGGGAGCGAGGAGCCTTTGCGGATGGATAAAATAATTATGGAAGGAATGGAATTTTATGGTCACCACGGGTTATCCCCTCAAGAACAGACTTTGGGACAGAGGTTTATTGTCGATGTGGAGCTTTTTTTAAACCTCAGGCAGGCGGGCTGCTTTGACGAGCCGGAATGCACCGTAGACTATGCCGGTGTTTCCGAATTGGTCAGGGCGATCGTGGAAGGCCGCCCCCGCAAATTGATTGAGTCGGTGGCGGAAAGCGTCGCGTCCGGTATTCTTGAACACTTTCCGGTGCGGGAAGTGCTGGTCCGGGTAAAAAAACCCCAGGCGCCCCTGCCTTTCAAATTTAACTGGATGGCAGTGGAGATCAGGCGAAAAAATGAATAATTCCTTGCTTGTTGTCGCCTATGTGGGCTTGGGGAGCAATGTGGGCGATAAGGCAGCCAATATAAGCAAAGCGTTAAATCTGCTCGGCGCTGCGCCGGGGCTGCGGGTGGTCCGGGTCGCGCCTTGCTACCGCACCGCTCCCATCGGCTATGCCGGGCAGGACTGGTTTATCAACACCGTTGCGGAAGTTGAGACGGATTTGCCGCCGCTGGATCTGCTCAGATTGCTGCTTGCCTTGGAAGACCGCCTTGGGCGGGTGCGCGGCAGGCGCTGGGGGCCGCGGACAATAGATCTCGATTTACTTGTATATGACAAGGTGGCAATCGATACCCCTGAACTGGTAATCCCGCACCCGCGCATGCACGAGCGCGCTTTTGTGATGGCGCCCCTGGCCGATCTGGCGCCCGGTCTGGTCATACCGGGCCGGGGAAAGGCAGAGGGACTGGCGTTGTCACTGGCAAAAGCACAGTTAATAGAACGGATGGCTAATAATATATAAATTGTCTTAAATTACTAAATATTTTGTTAAAAATTAATTGCCTGTTTGTTATGCCTGTGTTAAAATGGTAGCGGACAAGGGTGGTATCCATTTAGGAGCCGTACCTGGCGTGTTCAGCGTATTTTAGACAATTTGACCAAATACCTTGCTTATAAGTGACAACTTATCGCTTGGAGCCGGATGGACCGAGACGGGAGGTTGATTTTACGAAGTCTTTCGGGGTCCCCCGGAAGATTTTTATTTTTTTCATGAATTTTAACAAATGATGTGTGTTGTGTTCTTTTGGCTATTCCGTTTATTGGCTATTCCGTTTAAAGGAGATGATACCCTTTAATAAACCGTCAATAGCAGTGGTGGGAGCGGGTAAAGTCGGGTCTGCGCTGGCGCTGCTTTTGAGCCGGCGGGGCTATTTGGTGACGGGAGTAGCCGATGAAAGCTTCTCAGCAGCCGAACGTCTGGCAGGGCAATTAAAAGTGCCCGCCACCGGCAAGCCGGAGGAGATTACCAGTGGCGCGGACATAGTTTTTATCACAACGCCCGACCGGATAATAGCCCCGGTTGCTGAGGAGATAAGTAAAAAGAAAGGGTTCAAAGCCGGACAGGTTGTGTTCCACACCAGCGGGGCTCATCCCGCTGGAGCGGTGGGGGCGGTCCGGCGTTCAAGAGCGTTGGCGGCGTCGCTGCACCCGCTCCAGTCCTTCGCCGATGTGAAAATGGCCATGGAAAACCTGGAAGGCTCATATTTCGCGCTGGAAGGGGATGCCGGCGCGCTGCTTGTGGCTGAACAAATCGTCAGGGACCTTGGGGGCAGGAGTTTTACCATAGCCGCCAAGGACAAGCCATTGTATCACGCAGCGGCGTGTATCGCGTCCAACTACCTTGTTTCTCTGATGCATTTGGCCACGGGATTATTCAGCCGTTTCGGGCTTTCCCGGGAGGAGGCTTTTCAAGCGTTGTTGCCCTTGGTGCAAGGGACGGTAAGCAATATTGCCCAAGTGAGTCCCGCCCCGGCGTTGACCGGTCCCATAGCGCGGGGTGACGGAACGACCCTGGAGGGGCATCTGGCCACGCTGAGAGAAGTGGGGAAGCAAGAGATGGATCTCTACTGCGTACTCGGTCTTTATACTATTAAAGTGGCGTTGGAGAAAGGAAGCATTAATCAGGACCAGGAGGAAAGGCTGAAAGAGATCTTCAAGGAGGCATATGTGAAGTGAAACAAGAAAAGATCACCACCGCGATCGTTAAACAAAAAAAGGCGGAAGGCAGGCCGATCACCGTGCTCACCGCCTATGACTTCCCCATGGCGAAAATAGTGGACGAAGCCGGGATCGACATAATCCTGGTAGGCGACTCAATGGGCAACGTGGTTTTGGGTTATGACTCCACCATACCGGTGACCATGGATGATATGGTCCACCATGTTAAGGCGGTATGCCGCGGCGCGCGTAGAGCAATGATTGTCGCGGATATGCCTTTTCTCTCATACCAGGCTTCTGAAGAAGAAGCGGTGCGGAACGCCGGGCGTTTTTTAAAAGAGGCGGGGGCGCAGGCGGTTAAGCTGGAGGGCGGTGCGGAAGTTGTGGGAGTGGTCCGCAAAATTGTTAACGCCGGTATCCCGGTAATGGGCCATTTGGGACTGACGCCGCAATCCATCAACCAGTTGGGCGGTTTTAAGGTGCAGGGGAAAGATGAGCGGGTGGCTAAAAAAATGATTGCCGACGCCAAAGCCCTGGAAGAAGCGGGGGTCTTCTCTGTTGTGCTGGAGTGTGTGCCCGCTCCCCTGGCAAAATTAATTACTGAATCAATCGGAGTGGCCACCATCGGGATAGGCGCGAGTCCGCACTGTGACGGGCAGGTGCTGGTGATTCACGATATCCTGGGCCTTTACCCAGGCTTTACACCGAAATTCGTCAAGCAGTACGCCAACCTGCATGAGCAGGCGGCCGCTGCCGTCAAGCAATATAAAGAAGAAGTGGAAGCGCGCGCCTTCCCGGCCCCCGAGCACTGTTTCGGCATGTCGGAGGAAGTGCTGGAGAAATTGTACTAAAAGAAAGCGATGCTTACGGGTCAGTAATCAGGAGTCAGGAGTCAGAATGAAGGAAGGATTGGTCGGCCCGGAGTATTCTGAATTCTGGGTGCCTGAATAATAATACTCGCTTACTGCAACCAATGACCAACGACTGACGACCAAATTAGCGGCAGGTGGTTGGGGGTGGAAGGGATTCGCCGGAAGCGAATCCCAACAAGCAATCTAACGACCAACAACCAACTACCAGATGGAGGTTGGACATGTTTATTTGCCACACCGTAGCTGAAATACGCAAGTATGTCCGCGAAGCCAAAAATCGGGGCCAGACCGTCGGCTTTGTGCCGACCATGGGCTATCTGCACCAGGGGCATCTGGAACTGATGCGCCAGGCCAAAAAAAACTGTGATATCGTAGTGATCAGCATTTTTGTCAACCCGACTCAATTCGGTCCGCAAGAGGATTTTGCCAGGTATCCCAGAGACCTGGAGCGGGATGTCGAGATGGCCGGGGAAGTGGGCGTGGATGCCGTATTCAACCCTCCTGTCGAGGAGATCTACCCGGCGGGCTATTGCACTTATGTTGAAGTAGAGCGGATTACGGAAAGGCTATGCGGGCTATCCCGGCCGGGACACTTTCGCGGAGTGGCTACGGTGGTGGCCAAACTGTTCAACATCGTTTGCCCCGACCAGGCTTTTTTCGGGCAAAAAGACGCCCAACAGGTTCTGGTCATCAAGAGAATGGCTGCCGACCTGAATATGGATCTGGAGGTAGTGACGGTGCCGACTGTACGCGAAGCAGACGGCCTAGCCATGAGTTCGCGCAATGTATATTTGGACGCGGCGCAGCGGCAGGCCGCCCTGGTCCTGTTCAGGAGCTTGCAAGCCGCGGCGGAAGCGGTGGCGGCAGGCCGGCGGGACGTGTCAACTATTCGCCAACTGGTTGTCGGCACGATCAGAGCGGAGCCGCTGGCGGAGATTGACTATGTGGAAATTTACAGTCACCCGGACCTGGAGCCTGTTGCCACATTAAACGGACCCGCTCTCTTGGCGCTGGCTGTGAAAATTGGGCGGACGCGGCTGATTGACAACATTATTTTGGGGGTACGGGATCATGTTTCTAACATTGTTTAAGTCAAAGATTCACCGGGCCACTGTTACCGATGCCAACCTGAACTATATGGGCAGTATTACTATCGACGAAGACCTGATGGAAGCGGCCGACATCCTGGTTAATGAAAAAGTGCAGATTGTTAATAATAATAATGGCGCCCGGTTTGAAACATATGTGATCAAGGGTTCCCGCGGGTCGGGCGTGATCTGTCTGAACGGCGCGGCGGCACGGCTGGTGCAGCCTGGCGATACTGTCATCATTATTTCATATGTCATCTTAGACCGTGCCGAGGCGCAAGTTTTTCAGCCTGTTATCGTCAATGTTGATGAAAAAAATAAAGTTGTCGGGATAAGACACGGAGAGGCCCCTGGTGAAATCGGCTGATATAATTCTTATTTAACCTCCTGACTGGGGATGTTGATAAATAGGCGTTGTTAAAACAGAGGTGGTTTGGCAACGTTTTTTTGTAATTTTATTATTACTGTATTTTTACTGGAGAGGATTGAATTTTGTGTCAGGGAGTGAATTTATGCAAGATTTGTCCGAAGAGATTATCAGGTTGAAAAAAGAGCGCAACGCGGTTATTTTAAGCCATCTCTACCAGCGCCCGGAAGTCCAGGATATAGCTGATTTTGTCGGTGATTCCCTGGGGCTTGCCCAACAAGCGGCCGGAACGGATGCCGATGTGATTATTTTTTGCGGAGTGCATTTTATGGCAGAAAGCGCGTCCATTCTATCACCGGAAAAGATTGTGGTCCTGCCGGACGAACATGCCGGCTGCCCGATGGCGGACATGGTCGACGAAGTGGCGCTGGCGCGGAAAAAACAGGAGATGCCGGACGCTGTCGTGGTCTGTTACGTGAATACTTCCGCAGAAGTGAAAGCGGAATGCGATATTGCCTGTACTTCCGCCAATGCTGAGAGAGTGATTAATTCCCTGCCGGAGGACAAGCCGATCCTGTTCGTTCCGGATAAGAACCTGGGGCGTTATGTGGCCTCAAAAACCGGGCGTGCAATGACTGTCTGGGAGGGCTGCTGCAACACTCATGACCGGCTTGCCGCCGATGACCTTCTGGCGGCCAGGGCGTCGCACCCCGCCGCCCTGATTATGGTTCACCCCGAGTGCCGCCCGGAAGTGGTTGCCCTGGCCGACGTGGTTGCCAGCACTACCGGCATGATTAATTTTGCCCGGGCAAGCAGCGCACATGAATTTATTGTCGGCACTGAAATGGGTATCCTGCACCCGCTGCGTAAACATTGCCCGGACAAGCAGTTTTACCTGGCCTCAGACAAGTTGGTTTGCCCGAATATGAAGAAAACTACTTTAGAAAAGGTCCGCCAGGCGCTAATCAGTCTCGCACCCAGGGTGGATGTTCCCCGGGAGATAAGGGAGAGGGCTGTCCGTTGCCTGGACAAGATGCTGGCGGTCTGACGCGCCGCTTAATTGAGGGGGTTTCCTTTTGCCGGATAAGTATATGGTGAATTTCGACTCCAGGGAACTGCTCCAGGAGGAAGATGAATATATTATCCTGGGTAGCGGAATTGCCGGGTTGTATACTGCTTTGGCTGCTTACGGAGCGGGGGGCTCGGTTACCGTGCTGACCAAGTACAACATGATGGACACCAGCACGGACAAAGCCCAGGGTGGCATTGCCGCCGCTCTCGGTGACAGTGACTCACCGTCTTTACACAGAGAGGATACCATTGTGGCGGGTGCCGGCCTGTGCGATGACGAGGCAGTGTCGGCACTGGTCAACGAGGGGCCGAAGCGGGTCAAAGAATTGATCGAGATGGGCGCTATTTTTGATTATGACAGTCACGGGCTGGCCCTGACGAGAGAGGGTGCCCACAGTCAGAGGCGCATCCTGCACGCCAGTGGTGACGCCACAGGCGCTGAAATCCAAAGGGTGCTGACTGAGCGCATCAGGGAAAAGAATATACGTGTGCGGGAAAACCACTTCGTGGTGGACCTGCTGGTCTGGGATAACACCTGTTATGGCGTGTTGGCTTTTGACCGGGATAACAATAGTTTGAAAATCTATCGCGGTAAAGTGGTAGTCCTGGCCACCGGTGGGCTGGGCCGTTTGTTTGAGTTTAACACCAATCCGGAAATCGCTACCGGCGACGGTATAGCGATAGCCTTCCGGGCCGGGGCTGAAGTAATGGACATGGAGTTTATCCAGTTTCACCCCACTGTGCTGAACCTGCCGGGCGCGCCGCCATTTTTAATTTCTGAAGCGGTGCGCGGCGAGGGCGCCTACCTGCGCAACAGCGATTGTGTGCGTTTTATGCCCCGCTACCATGACCTGCTGGAACTGGCGCCGCGGGATATCGTCGTGCGGGCGATTTTGAAGGAAATGGTCGCGACCGGCGCTAATAAAGTATACCTCGATTTGACCCATCTTGATCCTGAAGTGATTAAAAAACGCTTTCCTAATATTACTAAAACCTGTGCGGCATACGGTTTGGATATATATGTCGACAAGATTCCAGTGGCTCCCGCCGCCCATTACATGATGGGCGGGGTGAAAACCAATCTTGTGGGAGAAACCAGCATCAAGGGTCTTTACGCCTGCGGCGAAGTCGCCTGTCAGGGAGTACACGGAGCCAATCGCCTGGCAAGCAATTCTTTGCTGGACGGGCTGGTGTTCGGCGGCCGAATTGTAGATGAAACCAGGCAGTTCTTAAAAACCTACCACCCGCGCCGTCCGGAGTTTGCCTGCGACTGGCTGCTGGAGCCGTTGAAAATAGATTTCGGGGAGTTGCGCAAAAAGCTGGAAGTCCTGATGGGCAGCAAGGTTGGTCCGGTGAGGAGCGGTCAGGGGTTAAAGGAGTCGCTGAACTTTTTTGATTCCTGGGGGTACCTGGGGCGACACAGTGCTGAAAATGCCGAACAAATGGAAGTGAAGAACATGCTGCAGGTTGGCGAACTGGTGGCTGAAGCGGCCCTGGCGCGGCGCGAAAGCCGCGGCGGCCACTACCGGGTGGATTATCCCGACAGCTCCCGGCGCTGGCAGAAACATATTATCTTCAGACGGTAAACGCGGCGGGAAAAGGACGGGCTATTATGTCGTGTTGGGAGTGGGGCAGTAGTTGAAAAACAGATTTATTAAGGTTTTAGCGCCTTATGTATGTTTGTTCGCGGCGGCAACGTTTATATTATCAGGCTGTTCATTATGGACTGCCGGGGTTGATCAAGCAGGCGGCCCTCTGGTGATAAAAGTGGAAGATTTTAGCGTTTTTCTTTTTGAATCTTCTGAGGAAATTTACCGGGCGAACGTAAAAGATCAGGCAATGTGGGCGGGGCTAAAGGAGAAAGCCATCAGTGACGCGGAATACGCCGTGCATTATAACTGGCTCTATAATTCTTACGGCGGTTGGGACGAACACCGCCGCGCCCAGTTAAAAACCATACTGGCTAATTATGACGCGCAGTATATGATTGAATGTTTGATTCAGGACGGCAAACAAGGGGCGAGCTTTGACGAAATCGTCAAGTTTATCCGTGAGGAACGGTGTTTTAGAAATCAAAGAGATTTGCTGCTGGACTTTTATTCCTGGTACGGCGCTAATTACGCCCTGCCGCATTATGAGCAGATTAAGCCGCTTCTGCAGCGGAAGGTCGATAAAACAATGTCCATAGTCGATAAAAGCTTCGATATTGTCGGCTTTATAGAAAAGGAAACCGGTATTCAGCAAAAGAAAAAACAGCGCAACGTTGAACTGCAGTTAAATATGAGAATTATCGGCATGTCGGTTTTTTCACGGAATAAGGACACGATAACAACAGTCCAGTGGAACAAGACTCCGGAAAAGATCTGGACTGCGGTCTTTAATGAATTCAGCGCGCCAATTTACGAAACTTTTACTGACGGCTGGTCGTTCAAGTACCTGGCCCGGAAGCTGAAAAAAGATGAAAAGCTTGCGGCCAGGTATGAGGAAGATATTCCCTATACCTGGGAAGGGTGGGTAAAAGAAAATTTAACCGAAGGCTTTGCCAGATATCTGATTGTCCGCAAAGGGATAACCAAGGATTTGGGAGAAGGGTCTTATGTTTTTGACAGGGAATATGCCCAGGCGCTTGTTAGTAGTTTTAATCCCCAGAAAACCTCTTTGAAGGAGTTTACTGTAAATTATTTGAAGAAAACTTATGATATCTGAGCTGACGGAACGGGGGACGGCCATGGATTTTAACGTGTTGGCATTGCGCAAACTGATTAGGGATTGCTTAAATGAAGATATCGGCGCCGGAGATTTGACCACAAATAGTATTGTTCCCGCGGGCGCGGTTTCAAACGGCTATATTGTTGCTAAAGAAAAAGGCATGTTGGCGGGGATGCCGGTGGCGGAGGAGATTTTCCGTTGTCTTGACCCGGCGCTGCTGTTTCAAGCGCGGGCTGTTGACGGTGAATTTGTCGAGCGTGGCCGGGTGCTGGCCGAGGTCGGCGGCAACGCGCGGGCAATCCTGACCGGTGAGCGGCTGGCGCTGAATTTTCTCCAGCGTCTTTCAGGGATTGCCACAAAAACAGCCCAACTGGTAGAATTAGTAGCCGGTCAAAAGGCGCATGTCATAGATACCAGAAAAACCACACCGGGGTTGAGAATGCTGGAAAAGTACGCCGTCAGGGTGGGTGGTGGATATAATCATCGCTTCGGCTTGTATGACGCCGTACTGATTAAGGACAATCATATAAAAGCAGCGGGTGGTATCGCCAAGGCTGTGCAGGCGGCCAGGCGGGCCAGCCCTCACACCGCGAAAATTGAAGTTGAAGTGGAGAGCATGGCGCAGGTGGGGGAGGCGCTGGAAGTAAAGGCTGATATTATTATGCTGGACAACATGGCTGTGGAGATGATGCGCGAGGCCGTGGCGCTTGTGGCGGGCCGGGCGCTGGTGGAGGCCTCCGGTAATGTCACCGGCGAAAATATCCGGGCAATCGCGGCGGCGGGCGTAGACCTGATCTCGGTCGGAGCGTTGACTCATTCGGTTGAATCACTTGATATCAGCCTGGACTTGGCAGAAATAAAAGCTGATTATTAAAAAAGTGCTCTGACGTCAACGTTAACTTATAATGATAATAAATGTTGACGTTTTAGTGGCAAACGATTAGAATAACTTTCGGGAGTGGTTATTTTGAAAAGAGCTGTTCTCCGGCTTTTAAAAGAGTTCCAGCCCGAATTCGTATCCGGTGAAGACATATGCAAAAAACTTGACGTAACCCGGACCGCGGTCTGGAAGCACATCCAGACCTTGCGGGAGGATGGGTATGGAATCGACGCGCGTCCGCGCGCGGGCTATTCACTGGTCCGTGTTCCGGACAGACTTTATGCCGAGGAGATTCTGGACGGTCTGAACAGTAAATTTTTCGGTCAGCAGGTTTATTATTACGATAGCGTTTCTTCCACGAACGACATGGCTAAGGAATTAGTCCGTCAAGGCGCGCGTGACGGCTCGATTGTGGTTGCCGAGGAGCAGACCGGCGGCAAGGGCCGGCTGGGCAGGAAATGGCATTCGCCGAAGTACAAAGATGTCTGTTTTTCCGTGATTCTATATCCGTCCGTCAATCCTTCCGAGGCGTCGCAAATGACTATGGTGACGGCGGTAGCCCTGGCCCTGGCGGTTAGAAAAAAAACAGGCGTGCCTGTGGGCATCAAGTGGCCGAACGATCTGCTCGTGGGCGGCAGGAAGATTTGCGGCATCCTCACTGAAATGAGCGCCGAATTGGACAAAATTGATTATCTGGTGGTGGGCGCCGGTCTGAACGTCAACCAGGAACTTATTGAATTGCCTGAAGAAGTGCGCGATATTGCCACCTCCCTGAAGGTGGAAGCTGGCGCGGATCTAGCCAGGGTCGATTTGCTGCAGGCTATGCTGGAGGAGTATGAACAATGGTACCAGCTTTGGCTTGAGCAGGGCTTTCCGGTAGTCCTGGCGAAATGGAAGGAGTTATCCGTTTCTTTGCATTGTCCGGTACGAGTCCATACCTTGAATAAATCCTGGGAGGGTTGGGCCGAAGATGTCGATTATGACGGAGCGCTGTTGCTGCGGCTCCCGGACGGCGGATTGCAGCGGCTGATAGTAGGAGACGTTTCTTTGCGGGTGTAAAAATTTTGTTTTAAATGTCAACTTTATTGCAGGCAATGGTTTACGCATTAATTGCCCAAGCAGTATAATGCTCAGGAGCCAGGAGTCAGATATTCATGCTGCCAGAGGTGGCACCAGCAGCAGATGAAAATTTTATTTTCAGGAGTAAGGACTAAGGAGTTTGGAGCTAAGGAATAAGAATAAAAGAATGGTTAAGAGTTGTTTAATGTTTTATATATTATTCTGACTCCTGACTACTTTTATTAAAGGAGGGTTTTTATGTCCAGGTTTTCAGCGCGTGACATCACTATGACCGCGGTTTTCGCCGCCATGGCGGTAGTCGCCGCCATGTTGGTCCGCTATGCCGGTTCTATTGTGCCTTTTAGCCTTCTGCCGTTTGTGGTAATGCTTGCGGGCGGTTTGTTGGGCCCCCGCCTGGGGGCGCTAAGCATAGTTGTTTACATTTTAATTGGTTTGGTGGGGGTGCCGGTGTTTGCTACCGCTCCTTTCGGAGGACCTTCTTACGTGATTCAACCAACCTTCGGGTTTTTAATTGGATTTATCGGGAGCGCGTATGTGATCGGCTTATTGCTTAAAGACAGGGAAAATAGCAGTATCACCCGCTATTTCTTTGCCATGCTCGCCGGTGTGGCGGTTTACGATTTGATAGGGTTGTCTTACCTTTATGCTATCTTGACATTTTATATGGGGCAAAACATTTCTTTAGCGAAGTTGTTGACTATTGGTTTTACTCCTTTTATTCTCCTGGACTTGATTAAGGCAGTTGCCGCCTCGGTACTGTCCAGGGCGGTCTACCGGCGGCTGGACGCGTATGGTGTTAATAAAGGTCAGGTCTGAGGCGAACCGCGTTGTATGTCCAAAGGTTTGTATAGACTAATTAGCTGTTTTTTTTCTTAGTAAAAGGAATAATTAAGATCATGAAGAATTAATTTACCAGACTGAGAAGAGGGGATTGATTTGCAGATGCTCCGTCTGATAAATGTAATGGAAATACTTGTAAAGGAGACGATTGAAGACATCCTGAAGAATTGCCAGGAATTATGCAAGTGTGAACGCTGTAAGCTTGACATGGCGGCGATTGCACTGAACAAACTGTCTCCTTCCTATGTGGTTACCGCGGAGGGTGAAGTTTTGCTGAGGGTAGGTTCCTTAAAACAACAGAACAAGGTAGATATTATCAGGGTTGTAACTGAGGCGATTGATATTGTAGGCAAAAAACCGCACCATTCAAGAGAAGACAGCTAGGATTTGAATATTCTTCTTGACGGGTTGCACCTGGGCAAACTCTTTGGTAAAATGGAAGGTGATATTTTTTATAGTGCCATTTCACATGAAAGCGGGGACGGGAATGATCCTGGTCTTTGATGTCGGCAATACGAATATTGTGCTTGGAGTATACAGCGGCAGCGAATTGGTGGCAGACTGGCGAATATCCACAAGACGTGACCGTACGGCTGACGAATATGGGATCATGCTTAAAGAGTTGTTTACTATCTCGCAGATTGAGATGAGTGCAATTAAAGCCACGGTTATTTCCACAGTGGTTCCGCCACTGACGTTCACCTTGGAAAGAACCTGTCAGAAGTATTTTCGTCTTACTCCACTGATCGTAGGCCCCGGCATCAAAACGGGCCTTCCGGTTAATTACGAGAATCCCAGGGAGGTAGGCGCCGACCGTATCGTCAATGCTGTCGCCGGTATTGAATTATACGGCTGTCCGCTGATCATAATTGATTTCGGAACAGCTACAACCTATTGCGCTATTAACTCCAGGGGCGAATACCTGGGCGGGGCGATCGCGCCCGGTATCGGCATTTCCACGGAAGCTCTTTTTGCGCGGGCAGCCAAGCTGCCCAGGGTTGAACTTGTCAAACCGCCTTCTGTTATCGGAAAAAACACTGTCACAAGTATGCAGTCCGGTATTTTTTACGGGTATGTCGGGCAAGTTGATGAGATTATCAGGCGGATGAAAAAAGAACTGGGTGAAAATGCTAAGGCTATTGCCACAGGCGGGCTGGCCAGACTGATTGCCCAGGAAAGCACGGGAATTGACCGGGTGGACCCTTTCCTGACCCTGACCGGGCTGCGTTTGATATACGAGAGGAATTCACCGAGATGAAAATCGGACAAATTAAACTGGCCAATCCGGTGATATCCGCTCCGATGGCGGGCATTACCGACAAGGCCTACCGGATATTGGCCAAAGAGGCTGGATGCGGCCTGGTTTGCACTGAAATGGTGAGCGACCAGGCCCTTTTATATGGTAATCCGAAGACCTGCGGCATGCTGAACTTGGCTGGTGAAAGCAGCCCGTTAAGCGTGCAGATTTTTGGTTCCAACCCGGCGTATATGGCTATGGCGGCGGAAATCGCGGAGAGCCGCGGTGCTGATCTTATTGACATCAATATGGGATGTCCTACGCCAAAAATTGTGAAAAACGGAGAAGGGGCCGCCCTGATGAAGAATCCGGGGTTAGCCGTTAAAATTGTCAGGGCGGTGGTTGAGCGGGTCAGGGTTCCGGTAACGGTTAAAATGCGTAAAGGTTGGGATGAAAAATCAATAAACGCTGTCGAAATGGCGAAACTGTTAACCGGTGAGGGTGTCGCCGCATTAACCGTACATGGCCGCACCCGCTCACAATTTTATACGGGGGAAGCGGATTGGGAAATCATCGCGGCGGTAAAAAAGGCTGTAAACGTGCCGGTGATTGGCAACGGCGACATCAGGTGTCCGGAAGATGCTTTACTGATGATGGAGCAGACCGGCTGTGACGGGGTTATGATTGGCCGGGCCGCCCTGGGCAACCCCTGGATGTTTTCAAGGACGGCGCATTTTCTGAAAACCGGCGTGGTTTTACCTGAACCCGCGCCCGCAGAGCGGGTGATGGCGGCCCTGCGGCACTTGAACTTGCTTATCGAGAACAAGGGGGAAAAGGTGGCCGTGCGGGAGATGCGCAAGCATGCCGCCTGGTACACCAAGGGGGTGCGCGGCGCGGCGAAGTTGAGGGACAGAATCAATAAAGCCGGCAGTAAAGAGGAACTGGAAAAGATTTTAAAAATAATCCTATGTGGTACTTGCGAAGAAAGGTAAGCTTTGTTAATATTTTTATGTACACAAATGTGTGCACATGAGCAGGAGCCAGGAGTCAGACAGGAGTCAGAATTTTATAGTCTTGAAATATTCTGAATGCTGACTTCTGGTTTCTGAATACCTGTAATTGAAGGTGTGTATCTTGGAATTAATCCGTCTTGGGGAAAAGATCATAAGCAAAAGAAAAATTAATCAAGTTCTTAACAATATGCTAAGTTTGAGGAGGAAGGGTCTTTCACAGACTGAAGTAGCTTCCAGGCTGGGTGTTGACCGGACTCTGGTCTGCCGTTTGGAAAATCTGGGTGAAATCAGGAAAGGCCGCCGGCTGGCTGTCTTCGGCTTCCCTGTTCTGAATAAAGTAGAGATTCAGGAAGTCCTGGAGCGGGAAGGCGTGGACTTTATTTTCCTGATGTCCGAAGAAGAGCGTTGGGAATTTGTGAAACAAAAAAGTGGTGTCGATTTATTTGATGCCATCATGGACTTGATTGCGAAAGCCCACTCTTTTGATCAGGTGCTTGTGCTCGGTTCAAATCAACGGATCAAAATTTTTGAGGCGGTATTGGACAAAGATGTGGTGGGGTTTGAGATTGGTGAGTCGCCAATTCAAGAAGATAAGTATGTCGACCCGGACGAATTAGTGGATTTGGTCAGGGCTATCAAAGAATAGGAGGTAAAAGTTTGCATAGGTTCGCCTTCATGCTGCACCCCATGTCTGCCGGGGATGTGGCCATGAAATTCAAGTTTGCTAAATTTATACCGGATAGCATAATAGAGCGGGCGTTTGCTCTGTTGCCCCCGATAAAGGCGTCTCAAATCACCGGGATTCGTTCCCGGTACGGAGAGGCGGAAGGGTGGTTTATCGCCTGTCCGCTGACAGCCAGCTTAATCATGAGCATGCCGCAGGCATATGTTATGAACAAAATCATTCAAGGCGGACGCATGGCTGAGAAGCTTGGCGCCAAGATACTTGGCCTTGGCGCCTTTACGAAAATTGTGGGCGATGCCGGTGTTACGGTCGCCAGGAGTTTAAAAATACCTGTTACCACGGGGAATAGTTACACAGTGGCCACGGCTGTCGAATCGGTCAGGGAGGCTGCCAAGGCAATGGGGCATGACCTGAAGAAGGCGGCGGTGGTGATTCTCGGCGCCACCGGTTCCATCGGCCGGGTTTGCGCCTTGATCCTGGCCAGGGAAGTACGCAGTATGACCTTGGTGGCCAGGGAAGAGCGCAAATTGGAAGAACTGGCCGCGAAAGTGCTTTATGACACCGGATTGGCTGTCAAGGTTACATCCGACAATAAGAAAGCGCTTCGCACCGGCGATATCGTGATCACGGTGACCAGCGCCCTGGACACGGTCATTGAACCGGAGGATTTACGGCCAGGCGCGGTTGTCTGTGATGTGGCCCGGCCGCGTGATGTATCACGGCGGGTTGCTGAAGTGCGCGACGATGTCCTGGTTATTGAGGGAGGGGTTGTGGAAGTGCCCGGCGAGGTTGAATTCAACCTGAACTTCGGTTTTCCGCCGGGGACGGCTTACGCCTGTATGGCCGAGACAATGGTATTGGCCCTGGAAAAACGCTACGAAAGCTTTACTCTCGGCCGGGATTTGTGCGTAGAAAAGGTTGAAGAAATTGCCGCGCTGGCTAAAAAACACGGTTTTAAACTGGCCGGTTTCCGCAGCTTCGGCAGGGCGATACCCCCGCAGGAAATCGAAATGATCAAGAGCCGCGCCAGGAGCGGTGCAACGGCGAAATAATCACTTGCAATTACATCAAGAGTCAAGATAGCCTTGACAAATTAGAGGCATCTTCTTATAATGTCACTAAAGTCCTGGCTGTAATAAATAAATCACAGTTTCATGGAGCACTGCGGAGAAATCGCTTTTTGCAGTGCTTAAGTGTAGTATGGGGGCTTTTTCTACCTGTATGAATTGAAGGCATGGCACATATATTGTTTTGAAAGGATTCCAGAGATAAGGAGACAGTGCTTAATGAAAGAAAAAGAAGTAATCTTGACAGTTGACGGTCTTAAAAACTTGGAAGAGGAGCTTGAACAGCTTAAGTCGGTGAAGCGGCGGGAGGTGGCTGAGAGAATCAGGCAGGCCATTGCTTTTGGCGACATTAGCGAGAATTCTGAGTATGAAGACGCGAAAAACGAGCAGGCTTTTATAGAGGGCCGCATTTTAACTTTAGAAAAGATGCTTCGCAATGCTAAAATAATAGATGATGAGAACTTGGGCACTGAAGTTGTTTCCATTGGTTCGGTGGTTTTGTTAAAGGATCTGGAGATTGACGACGAGTTTAAGTACACTATAGTAGGCTCCGCCGAAGCCGACCCCGCGGCAAATAAAATTTCGAATGAATCGCCGGTGGGCAAGGCAATTCTTGGCATGGCCAAGGGCAGTGTGGTGGAGGTTCAAGTGCCGGTGGGAGTGTTGAAGTACCAGATTGTGGATATCTTGAGGTAAGTAAGTACCGGAGGTAATTGTATTTATGTCTGAACAGGGAAAAAAAACCGTTGCAAATGGGAAGGAACAAATTTCGCCTGAAGAGGAACTTAATGATTTAATGCTTGTGCGCAGGGAAAAACTCACCGAACTGCGGGACAAAGGTATTGAGCCGTACGGCGGGCGTTATGAGCGCACTTACATGGCCGGCGATATTTTAGCTAATTTTGAGAAATTGGAAAATGAGCATGTTGTAGTGGCGGGCAGAATTATGTCCAAGCGGGGGATGGGCAAAGCGTCGTTCGCTCATATCCAGGATGCCACCGGCCAAATTCAAATTTACGCCCGGTTAAATGATATCGGCCAGCCGGCATATGAATTGTTCGGCAAATTGGACATAGGCGACATTATTGGTGTGACCGGTAAGGTCTTTAAAACTCGCATGGGTGAGATTACTGTGGCGACGGAAGACTTAAAACTGCTGTCGAAATCATTGCGCCCCCTGCCTGAAAAATGGCATGGATTGAAGGATGTAGAACTCCGTTACCGGCAGCGCTATGTAGACCTCATCGTTAATCCGGAAGTAAAGGTAGTTTTCGAAGCCAGAAGTAAAATTGTCCGCGCCGTGCGCAGTTATCTGGATAACCGCGGTTTCCTGGAAGTGGAAACGCCGATGATGCATGCCATTGCCGGCGGCGCCGCAGCCAGGCCGTTTATCACATACCATAACACCCTGGATATGAAGCTGTTTTTAAGAATCGCCCCGGAGCTTTATTTGAAAAGGCTGATTGTGGGCGGTTTTGAAAAAGTGTATGAGATTAACCGGAATTTCCGTAATGAAGGAATTTCCACAAAACATAACCCCGAGTTTACCATGCTGGAATTATACCAGGCTTACGCTGATTATGACGATATGATGAATTTGACCGAGGAACTGGTTGCTAATGTTGCCTTTGAAGTGTTCGGAACTACGAAGATAGAATACCAGGGCACCCAAATTGATTTGTCCCCAAAATGGACAAGACTGCCCATGCTTGACGCGGTCAAACTGCACTCCGGGATTGACTTTGGCGTGATAAAAACCGCTGAGGAAGCTAAAAACGCTGTGAAGCAGGCGAAAATCGGACTGGAAATCGATCCCGCCGAATCATGGGGCTCCATTTTAAATAAAGTTTTTGAAGAAGTGGTGGAACCCAGGCTGATTCAGCCCACCTTCATAATGGACTACCCGGTGGAAATATCGCCGCTGGCCAAGCGCAAAGCTGAAAATCCTGAATTAACCTACCGGTTTGAATTATTTATCTACGGCCGTGAGATGGCCAACGCGTTTTCGGAGCTAAACGATCCCATTGATCAGAAAGGGCGTTTCCTGAAACAAGTTGAAAAAAGAAGCGCCGGGGATGAAGAGGCGCATATGATGGATGAAGATTATATCACCGCCCTGGAGTACGGTATGCCGCCGGCCGGCGGGTTGGGCATCGGAATCGACCGGCTGGTAATGCTGTTGACGAACTCGCCCTCGATCCGGGATGTCATATTATTCCCGTTGATGAGGCCGCGTGATTGATAAATTATAAGTATAATGATGGGTAAGAGATGTTGACATGGTTATCGCTTTATGATAATATAATCACCCGGGACATTTTATGGTTATGCTCCGGGATAAAAGTTTTCTTGACAAGAGAAATTGAAAGTGGTAAAGTAGCAAATGTGCTGCGAAAATCTTCGCGACAATATGCGACAAACAGGTCTTTGAAAACTAAACAGTGGATGGATGGAAATCAAGAAACACATGAACTCTCGTCGAAGCGAAAGCAAGAAGCGAGCAGTACATTCCGAGGAA
>JGI12104J13512_1001206_pt1 | contig 19760 bp, 20 predicted proteins | sample TerdegcTABiofilm_FD_13512 | JGI IMG/M metagenome (IMG submission 13512)
GTTGTTATCTCTCCAGCAATATGGATTAAACCAGTAGTAACAATAACTTCACATGCAACTCTTGAAAAGGGGTCAACTTTTAAACATTCGTCAAGAATACTATCAGCAATCTGATCTGCTATTTTGTCTGGGTGGCCTTCAGTTACAGATTCTGAAGTATAAAGATATTTTCTCATAATAATACCTCCTATATAGTAACTCTGGGAGAGGATAACCTTCTTATCTCCCAGGCAATTATTGAGCCTGCTGGATTTAGCACCTTAAATCTTTGTGATTTAGGTTGCTGGGTTTCTTAGGGCCAGTTCCCTCCACCTCTCAGGATAAGAAGGCTCTTAAAAAATTATATACAATTTAAATATTTTTTCAACATAATTCATAAGTCAATAAGTTCCTAAACTTTTAATATTTGGTGTACAATGTGCCTGTCACCTTGTACACTATTTTTTACGCTAACATTTATTTAGTAATATAGTTATATTGACAATTTATAGTATTATTGATAACTCTTTAATTTATTTATTTATAAACATCTCCTCTTTTTCCAATTTTTATAATAAGAAAAATGTTCTCATCCTTAATTTTCTTTACTAAGATTCTATATTTTCCAACTCTAATCCTAAATATGTCTTTCTCACCCTTAACTGTCTTTATTTCTATTTTCTCATTAGAAGCTAATTTTATAAGAACTCTTTTTACTAAATCATAGTAATTTAAAGGAAGAGATTTGTACTCTTTATAAGCACTTTTTGTGAATATTATTTTCCATCCCATTCAATGAATTTGTTTTCTTTAAAATCTTTAACTCCTTTTTTAATTATTTTTCTTTCTTTATCTGTTAAAGGAGAAGCATCAAACTCAACAAATATTTTCTCAAGCAATTTATATTTGGTTTCTTCATCAAGGGAATTTATAAGATCAATTAATTTATCAATAGGAACCTCAACTTTTTCCATTCAATACCTCCTTTGTTTTATTATAGCATACTCTAAATTTGCTCATTTGGTGTACAATGTGCCTGTCACCTTGTACACTATTTTTTTATTTCAATGTTTTTAGTAATAAATTGTATTTACATTTGATTCTTTGATTTGTCTTAATTCAATGTTTTTATATGCTTCACAGATTTTTCTGAATGGGCAACCATTTTTTAAATTTATTTTAGTTATATTTTCGAAAGTTGTATTTTCAATATTTACTCCATCACAAGAAGGGGAATCTTTAAAGCAGATACTTCTTCCTAAAGACCAAAAAATTTGGTCGATCTTCTCAACTCCAACTTTTGAATCTATAGAAAGTTTTTTTACTGCATCACCAACAACTTCTCTTAATTTTAAGTCAAGAGTTTGAGGGATTCTTTTATTTTCTATCAATTTTTTCATTGTTTTAATATCTAAATCAACTAATCCCATTCTCAATGTAACTCTTTCAAGATGGTAATCAACAGGAGTCCATAGATTTTCAGGGTCATTGATTTTCCAAAATCCAACTTTTTTCGCAATATTTAAAAAAAGATAGGTCTTTTTATTTAAAGGATCAGAGTATGCTTTAAATTTATGAAATAGTTTAAGCATATCCAACCCATTTTCTCTTTTTATATAACCTTCAGAAATTCTATTTACTTCAAAAATATCACTGTTAAAATCTCTCTTTAAAATGTAAGCACAGTTTCTTAGAAGTCCTGCTCTTTCATAATACCTATCTCCAGAACCATTTAATATTCTTTTTAAATCCTCTCCTTTTATTTTTTTCATTTTATTAACTGAAATGAAATCATTATCTCTTTTATATTCCTTTACAAAAGAGTTTAATAAATAATCCCAACCTTTATAGTAAATACCATCAATAACTCCTGAAAAATTTTGAGTTTGATGACAGATTGCATCAACATAGAAATAGAGGGTTAATTTATTTTTTGCATCCGAGATATCTATTGCCTTTTCAATTCCAGGAAGCATGTTTAATTGAAAATTAATATTTTTAATTAATTCAGATAGTTCACCAATTTTTTTATAATTAATTTCAAACATTCAACTTCTCCAATCTTTTTAAAAACAGGTCTCTTTTTATGTTAAGTAGACCATTTATTCCAAAATCTTCAATTACAAATGAAGAAAGGATGACTCCATATTTTAAAGAAAGATATGGATCATTATATAAAATATAAGAACTAACAAACGCACCAGCAAACGTTTCTCCTGCGCCTGTTACATCAACTACATCAACATTAATAGCATCGACTTTCAAAAAATTTTTATTTTCTATAAAAATTGCTCCATTTTTACCCAAAGTTATGATAACTTTTTTTCCTGTTTTAACAAAAAAATTTATAACATCATTAAAATTTTTCTCATTTGAAAGAGCAAAGGATTCTTCTTTATTCAAGAAAAAAAGATCACACATATTTAACATTTTTAAAACTGTATCTCTATCTTTTTTTATTCTTATTAGATATGTACCAGTAGAAACAAATGAGCCCAATTTTTTATAATACTCAATGATATCCATTTGATTTTTTATGCTTGAGATTACACAAACATGAGCATAATCACTTTTAGGTAAATCTTTACAATCTATAACTTCGTCATTTTCCTCTAAATCTTTTAGGTAATTTGCTTCAAGATTTTCATTATATACAATATGAAAGTTGAGTTTTTTTCCTGATTTTAAATATTTTAAATCAATGAAACCTGATAATCTTTTTCTTATATTATCATCTATATCATCTGAGATATAACCTACAGGATAAGTTTTTAATCCTACAATTGAAGATGATAAAGAAAAATAGGCATTACTTCCTCCAACACAATATTTTGAAATTCCTTTATGATTTTCGATTAAATCGTATGTGAAAGAGCCAAATGAATAAATAATTTTTTCGTTCATAATAAAATTTTATCAAAATTTCAATTCAAATCAAATATAGATATTAATTTATCATTTTGTAAATTTAAATTATTCTTTTTTGTAATTATAAAATCAAGCCCCATTTTATTCAATTTATTCATAATATCTTTTAAAGAAACCTTACTATCAAGAATCAACATTTTTCCATTCTCATTTTCACTTTCTTTGAAAATAAATCTGTTTAGTTCAATTACTTTTAATTTACCATCTATATTTTTCTCTAATTCTAATTCTTTAAAATTTAAATTTTTAACCTTTTCACCAGCTATCTCAACTTCTATATGAGTTGTTAATGAAGAAAGGGATGCGAATTTTTCATTTATTACCTTTCCTCTTTTAATAAATAGATCAAAAGGAGACACCTTTTTTATTTTGGATAAAACATAATCAATTTCTAAATCTTCTATTATTATGAAATCTATTATTTCGCTTTCGCTAAAAACTCCTAAAGGTATTGCAGGCGAAAAATCCTTAACAACTTTTGGGTTATAACCTTCTGTATATTTCAAATTAAGATCAGCTCTTCTTAAAATTCTTTCCCATAACCTTTCAATGTCAAGAGTGGAAATAAAAATAAGTGAATTAGTTTTTTTATATTCTATTCTTACTATCATTTAAATTAAAACAAACTCCACAATTTGAACATTTTTCAAAATCCATGAAACATGGCTTTGTGATTTCACAATTTTTACTTTTTTCTCTTTCTTCTAAAAGAAACTTCTTATCAATNCCAATATTAATAAAATCCCATGGNAGTTCTTCATCAGTTAAGAAACCATTCNATATTTTATCAACACTTTTAAATTTCTTTTCTTTTAAGATTTTTTCCCAAGTTTCAAAATGGAAGTTTTCTTTCCAATTTGAAAATTTTTCACCCTCTAAGTAAGCTTCATAAATTAATTCAGAAATTTGTTCATCACCCCTTGAAATAATTGCTTCGATAAAAGATTCTTCCCATCCTCTGTAACTTAAATTAACATTTTTAATTCCCTCTTTTATAATTTTTATTTTTTTTATAAATTCATCCTTACTGATAAATTTTTCCCATTGGAATGGAGTAAATGGTTTTGGTATAAAAGGGTTTATTGATAACGATAATTTTATTAATTTATTCTCATCTTTTATTTTATTTATTAGTTCCGCAATTCCATATATGTCATCATAATCTTCATAAGGGACTCCAATTAAAAAGTAGAGTTTTATTTTTTTATATCCTTTAAAATTTGCCTCTTTTATAACATTCAATATCTCGTCATCTTTTATTGGTTTATTCATAATATTTCTGATTTTCTCTGTTCCACCCTCTGGAGCAAAAGTTAATGTTACCTTTCTTCCTGTATCTATCAAATCTAAAAGTTTAAGAGAAAAATTGTCGATTCTAAGTGAAGGAAGTGAAATAGTTATCTTTTTATCTTTTAATCTCTCTTTAAGTTTGATTAAAAGTTCATCAATTCTTTTGTAGTCAGAAGTTGATAATGAAAGAAGAGATATCTCTTCGTACCCTGTATTTTTAAGAACTTTTTCTGAAATTTCTAATATTTTGTCAACACTTCTTTCTCTTCTCGGCCTTTTCTCCATACCTGAAATACAGAATCTACAACCTCTGTCACATCCTCTAAAAATTTCAACAACAGCTCTATCATGTATTGTTTGAATATATGGAACTAATAGTTTTTCAGGGAAAAAAGAGTTTTCAAAATCCCATATAACTCTCTTATTTACAATTTTTTTCCCAAATTCTGGGATATATACTCCTTCAATTTCATTTAATTTATTTAAATATTCATTTCTATCCAATTTAAAATTATCAAGAATCTCTTCAACCACCTCTTCTCCTTCACCAATAACAAAACCATCTATAAAAGGTGAGAAAGGAGCTGGATTTAGAGCAACAGGTCCACCCGCAATTATAATTGGGAATCCNTTTCTTTCTTTTGAAAAAATATTTATCTGACTTAAATTTAATATATCTAAAACATTTGTAAAATTGAGTTGTGATTGTAGACTAAATCCAATTATATCAAAGTTTTTTACTGCTGTTCTCGTTTCAATTGAAAAGAGAGGGATATCATTTTTTAATAAGTACTCTTCTAAATCTAAGCCAGGAGAAAATAATCTTTCACATAAACTATCATCTCTTTCATTTATAAGATGATAAAGTAAAATTATTGCTAAAGATGACATTCCTACTTCATAAATATCTGGATAAACAATTAAAAACCTTTTCTTCCCTTCAGGATTTTTATAAACAGAATTCCATTCCTTGCCTATATATCTTCCAGGTTTTTGGAAAAATAGAAATTCTTCATCTTTTAGCATTAATTAACTCTTTTTAACGTCCTGGATTATTAACATCGATAAACTCTTTCTTAACCTCTGGGATTTTACTTAAAGCAAGTGTCAGCAAAATAAAGAGGATTCCATTGAATAAAGAAATAATTACATTAAAAAAGATGTTTACTGTATAAATATAGACCCATGTCTGTTTTATATTTAAGCCATAATAGATTGGAACAAACAAAAGATTTGAAGGTATCATAAAAATAATTCTCATTAATATCCCAAAAATTAATGATAAAGAAAAACTCAAAATAAATTTCATATTTTTAATTTTTCTGTATAAAAGAGAAGAGAAAAATACAAAAGGAGCCACTGCAAGAAAATTCATTATTGAACCTATTGGCCCACCCTCCTGTTTTGTTAGATAAAATAAAATAACTTTTACTAGGGTTACAAGAACACCCATTGTTGGTGAAATAAAATATGCTGCAAAAAGCGAAAATGTTTCAGATGGATCAAATTGAAGAAATGGATAAGGAGGATATGGGATTTGAATAAAATACATTGAAATAAATGCGAGTGCCGATAATAAAGCACCCAAAACAATATCTCTTGTTCTTTTTTTCATCTATCCCTCCAAATATACTTCGGGGAGGGACCCTTCTTTCATCCGGACTTTAACCGTTGGTTCAGGAATCTCACCCAAATCCGCAGGTTTTAAATCAACCCGCACGTGGACTAAGATTTTATCACTTGATAAAATCCATTACCACCAGTAGGGAATTTCACCCGACCCCGAAGGTAATCATATATTATATTAACATATAACTTAATTTTTTCAATATGTTGTGAAGCTTAAACAATCCAAGAAAAATTAGAGTATCTCCGATATTAGATGTTAAATTAGGGCCTGACCCTTTTTTATCATAAAATGTTAAATTAGGGCCTGACCCTTTTTTATCATTTACTATTTTGACATTTTATAAAAATTAATCTAATTTAGATAAATAGATACTTGCATTTGATGTTTTTATTGATAAAGTATCTCCACCATTATTTAATTTTCCCTTNAGATAATTTCCTCTTATAGTATCTGTGANTAAATTCAAATCTTTAACCTCTATCTTTCCATTTGTTGTTTCTGCTTCAATATCAATATTCAAATCACTTTTAATATTTAAATAAATTGAACCATTTGAAGAATAAATTTTTGCTCCACCTTCTTTTATTTTGTAAATATCAACCTCAATTTTTCCATTTGAAGTTTTAATATCTCCAACCTCTTTTGTTCTTTTAATTTCAATAGAAGCATTAGATGTTTCAACTTGATTTAATTTTTCACAACCATCAACCAATAACTTACCATTGGAGGTATTTAAATTTGCATCACCAACAAGATTTATAATCTCTATTTTTCCATTGGAGGTATCAACCTTTATATTACCTGTGTGATTTGTAACTTTAATATATCCATTAGAACTTTTTAAATTTGAATCTCCCTTTAAATCAACTATATCTATACTGCCATTTGAGGTTATAATGTCTTTTAAAATAACTTTATCAGGTACTTTAATGTTATATGTAATTGAAACCTGTGGATTTTTAGTTAATTTTGTACTTTTTATTATAAATTCATCATTTTTAATAACTTCAATATCTACATTTTTTAATTCTCCTTTACCAGCAATGCTTTTCTTTTCAGCAAAGACAGAAATATTATTTTCACTCCATTTTGTAATAGTGACGCTCCCATTAAAATTCTCAACTGATAGAGAAATTTCTTTCTCAATTGGATATGTCTCTTCAAATTTTTCTGTGAATGGTGTTGGTATTTTCTCTATACATGAAACAGAGAAAATAAATGTTAATAATGAAATCACTGCTAAAATTTTCTTCGTCAAATAATCCTCCTTGAATACCATTAAATTTAAATATTTCTATTAAAAATATCAGAATTGATTTTAACATATTATTAATAAAAAAAATTTTTACGAATAATTTTTTGAAAAATAAATCAATTTGGTAATTGATATCATATTGATATCTTGAAATGTANGTTTTTTTGTAAAGTTTATCGTAAAATGAAATATGAGGATAAAAGTTATGAGANGGATAGAANTTAATCCNGAGATATTAAGNGGTAAACCTGTAATTAANGGAACAANAATTCCTGTATATGTGATTTTGAATTTATTATCAGAAGGTTNTTCAATAAATGAAATTATAGAATTCTACCCAGATTTAACAAGAGAAGATATACTTGAATGTATAAAGTACGCCTCAAAANTTATAGAAAGACAAGAAATTTATGAAATTACTTAAATTTTTAATAGATGANAACATATCTCCTACAATTGTTNCTGAACTAAAAAAATTAAATTATGATGTTGTTCATGTTAGAGAAATTTGTAAAGGATGTCATAATAATGAAATCATAAAATTAGCAAAGAAAGAAAATATAATAATAACATTTGATAAAGATTTTGGAGAGTTATTTTCTAAGACATTACCATAATCTTAATAAGAATAAAAGATCAATCACCAAAATGTATATTAGAAACTTTCATAAAATTTCTAAAACAAAATGAGGGTTTGCTTGAAACAAAAGAAAAGAAATTAATAGTCATAAGTAAGAAAGTGTAGCTATAAAAATTATTACTTTACAGTATAATTTCAAAAAAATTTAGGAATAAAGATTGAATAAAAAATATTACATAAAATATATTTTAAATTTAAAAAGAAGATTTTTCAACTTTTGTGGAAGATTATTTATTTTGTTTTAGAGACACCGTATTATATTGAAAAAGTTTGCAAATACATTAATATTAAGAGAAAATAAGTTATGAGGTGAATATGGAAGAAAAAGTAAGAAAAGAAGAGTTTAAGGTTAGTGGCGATGAACTTTTAGGCTTTGTGAAAAAATTGATTCATGAAGGGAATATAAGAAGAATTACAATAAAAGATAAAGATAGTAACACACTTCTCGAGATCCCTTTAACAGTTGGAGTTGCAGTTTCTATTCTAATACCTGTTTGGGTTGCTATTGGAGCTATTGCAGCATTAGCAACAAATTACATAATTGTTATTGAAAAAATAGAAGATAATGGAAAAAATTTATAAAGGTGATGGTGAAGATTTAATACCTCTTTTTTCCACAGTGATTCCAGATCTTGATATTGATATAAATAAATGGAGATGGAAATATTTAAACAACCCTCTAAATGAAAGCTTAATTGCAGTTTATGAAGAAGATGGAAAAATAGTTTCTGAAGAAGCAATTGTACCTTTAAAATTTTTTTATAAAGGGGATATTTTAAAAGTTGGTCATTCAGTAGATTCAATGACTCTTGAAGAGTATAGAGGTAGGGGAATTTTCAAAAAACTTGCACTTCTAACTCTTGATGAGGGCAAAAAAAGAGGATATTCTTTTTTCTACGGATTCCCCAATCCAAATTCAAAACCAATCTATTTGAATAAATTAAATTGGAAATTAATTGGAAATATAAGGAGATGGTTATTTCCACTAAATTTAAATTTTTTATCAACAAGGATGAAAATAAACCTCACTTTTTTTGATCCTGTCTTTAAAATAGGTAAGGGTTTGATAAAATATAAGGGAGAATATGTGAAAGTTGATGATTTTTCAGGAATTGATAAATATTTATCTTATCTATATAAAAATTATGAAATGTTTATTTTAAGAGATGAGGATTTCTTAAATTGGAGGTATTTAAAACATCCATATTATAAATATGATATTTTTAAGGATTCTGAAAATCTCTTTGTTTTAAGAATAAAAAAATTAGATATAAAAAGAGGNTCNATTGAAGAATTTTTAATNAAAGATGAATCCTCTTTTTCAGATATAATTAATTTTTCAATTAAATATTTTTTTGACAATGATATTGATCTTGTTGATATCTGGATAAAAGAGGGCGATCCTTTAGAGAAAATATTAATAAAAAAGGGTTTTATACCATACAATAAAAAACCAATTATTATTTATCCCTTTGATGATATTGATTTAAATAGAAAATATTTTATAAATTTTTCAGATCTTGATATAATTTAAGAAACAAATTAAAAGGAGGTTTTTATGAAAAAAGTATCGAAAATTTTACTTATAGCAATTATATCGCTTTTAATTCTTTCAATTAACAGCGATATAAAAAGTGAAAATGTAAAAAAGGTCATCAAGCTGCAAATTGGAAATAAAATTGCATTTGTTGATGATAAACAAATGGAGCTTGATGTTCCTCCACAGATAATTAATGGTAGAACAATGGTTCCAGTAAGATTTATAAGTGAAGGTTTAGGAGCTGAAGTTGGCTGGGAGGATAAAACAAAGACAGTAACTATAACTATGGATTCGATAGATTATTTAAAAATTCAAATAGAAAATTTGGAGAAAGAATTATCAAAAAAGAGTGATGAAATTACAAAAAAAGATGATTTAATAAAAGAAAAAGATGACAAAATTGAAGAACTTCAAATAAAAGTTAATAATCTTGAAAATCAAAAAGTTAGAGTAACAGGTGTCACAACATTCAAAAATTTAGTTGATAATAAGTGGAGTGATTTTACAAATAATTTCAACTCAACAGATGAAAGTATCTATGCTGGTGCATATCTTGAAATGGTTTCAGATGCAATCTTTAATTTAAATATAAATATTTATGATCCATTTGGTAATTTAATATATACTGCTAAATGGGAAAATCAAGAACATAAAAAGGGTGAAAAATGGAACTATAGAACTGTAAAATATTCTATAAAAGATTATTTAATAGGAGCAATCCCAGGAGTTTGGAAGGTAAAAGTTTTAATTGATAATAAAGAGGTTGGTTTATGTAAATTCACTGTTACTAAGGATGAAAGTTATAAAGTTGATAAAGCTGAATTAACAGAGGCGGTTACTTGTAAAAAAGTTGTTGATGGTGAACCTCAAGAGGTTACTCAAGAATTTTCAATAGATGATGAGAGAGTTATAGTATTTACAAGATTTAAAGCTTTGATAAATTGTGGTTTTAGAATTAAATATAAATTTTATGACCCTCAAGGAAATCTATACACAGAAATATTTAATGATATAAAGAGTTTGGATAAAGATAAAGAAACATGGGCATGGGTTTCTACTAAAATCAAAGGTTTTAATCCAGAGAAAAATCCCGGTGAATGGAAATGTCAAGTTTATGTAGATGATGATTTAGTTAAGGAGATATATTTTAACATAAAATAATATATAGACTATTTGTTGGATTTAATTTCTTTCATCTGATACATTTTATTATCAGCAATAGATAATAGTTTATCTATGTTTTCAGAATCCTCTGGAAAGGTTGCTATTCCATAAGAAAAACCTATTGGAATGTCTTCGGGATAAAATGATTGAAGTTGAAATAGTTTATATAACCTTTGAATAACTTCATAAGCGCTTTTTTTATCCAATCCATATAGAATTAAACAAAATTCATCTCCACCATATCTCGCAATAATATCGTCTTTTCTTAAATTATTTGAAAACCAATCTGCTATCTTCTTTAAGAGTTCGTCACCAACTTTATGTCCAAGTACATCATTTATTATTTTAAAATTATCAAGATCAAGAAAGACGATTGAGAAAGGTTGTTCATATTTTATTAAATCTTCAACTTTCTCAATCAGGTATTTTCTATTAAAAACATTTATTAAAGGATCTTTATAAGACATTTCGATTGCCATTTGCTTTTCATTTGTAATTATTTTTTCTCTATATTTAATTATATCAAGCATTTTTTTAAAGCTATTTGTTAAATGACCGATTTCATCATTCTTAGAATAATCTAATTTTATTTCATAATTTCCATTTGATATCTCTTTTGTAGCTTTATCTAAATTCTCAAGTGGTTTAATTATTTGCGATATTAATAGAATGTTTATAATAAAAGCTGAAATTATAGTTAACAAACCACCAACTATTATTCCAGATAAAATCGTTTTATTCATTTTTGTGATAGTATCGTCATATTTATGAATATGAACATCAGCAATTTTATTCCCTTCGATATCATAAATTGGTAAAAAAGTAGAAATGTAGTTATGAATGTATTGATAAGTTGGTTTAATTTCATTGAATTGAAACTTTTCTATCTCTTCACTTGTTGATATATAACTATTTTCAGTTATTATTGCAAAATCAAAATCAAGATAATTTTTCCATTCATTAATTAAATTTTCGTTTATAATTATTCCAAAAGTTAGATATGCATTATAAAATTTTTCACCATTACTATCAAATACTGGTGAAATAGCGAAAATAATTGGTAAATTATTAATTATTTTTATACCTGAGACAATGTCATGTTTTTTTAAGATGAAGTCATCATAATTTAAATTTAGCAAGGGTGTATCAACTATTACCTCTCCATTATCTTTAACAAGTAAAACAAGATCATAATTGAAATTTTTTCTTATCCACGGATCAAGGTTGTCTCTAATCCAGTTTTCATCTTTATTTATAACACCCTGAATACCCATTTCTTCCCAGTATGCATAATCCTTTACATGGAAGATTAAATTGTTTTTTTCTATTTCAATAAGATTAGAAAAATTATTTTTATATAACTCTACTTTTGTTCTTATATTATCATCGAGAATATTTTTTGATAATGAAAAAATAATAAGAAGGATAGATATAATTACTAAAAATATCACAATTATATTAATATAAAATATCTTATACCTAAGTCTCATTTTTTTTATATATATTTTACAACTTTTTTATTATTTTTTAAATTTTTCGTAAAGAGTAGAATTTTTAAACTCTTTGATGATTGATTTAACTATTATTATGAATGGTACAGTAAAGAAAAGAGATACTGGTCCAAAAAGTGATACGAGAAAAATCATTGTTATAAAAATTACAACAGGTGAAACATTTAAAACAAATTTTGACCATACAATCGGATAGACTAAAAAGTCCGTTATTTGTTGTATAGAAATATAAAATATTGAAAAGCAGAGAGCTATTACTGGTGAAACTGTAAAAGATATTATTAAACCAAGAATAAATGCTAATATAGGGCCAATATATAATATTATTTCTGCAATTGCAGTTAAGAAACCAAGAGTTCCTGCATAAGGAATTCTGAAAATTAAAGCAAATATATAAAGTGAACTTCCAATAATAAAACAAACTAAAAATTGTCCCAATATATATTTTTTCAGATTAAAATTTAATTCATCAAAAAAATTGATAACCCTATTTTTATATTTTTCAGGAATTTCAACTATAATTCCACTTAAAAATCTTTCTCTGTCGAAAATAAAAAATAGTGAGATTATAAAGGCAAAGACAATTTCAATAATAATTTTTAAACTTAAATTAAGAAAAGAAAAAATATTTGTAACTATATCCAATATAACATTTCCGAGTGATTCAGTTAAAGATGTAAAAATTTTATCAATATCTATCTTAAGATATTCAAAATTTTCAAATATCTTTCTTAAATTATCTAAGATATTTTTAAGAAAATTAGAGAAATTTATTGAAATCTCCTCAAAATTTGAAATAATTTTAGATACTTCATTAGTAACTGGTGGAATAAGTATAAAAATAACAAAACCTAAAAATAGAAGGACAATAATTATTGATAAGAGCTTTGAAACAACAAGGTTTATTTTTTTTGAATGAAAAAAGGTTGTTAAAATAGAGAAGATATAGGATAGTATTATAGTTAGAATAATTAAAATTATATAATTTCCAAGTTTACTCAATACAAATAATATTAAAATAAAAATTGAAACAACAATCAGAATTGTTACTGTTTTTTTTACTAAAGATTTTTCCAAATTTTTATTTCTCTTCTTCCTCTTCTTCCTCTATTTGAATTAGTTTCCCACCAAAAATCTCTTTGCCTTTTTCTACTACCTCTTTTCCTTTATCATAAATTACTTTTCTTGTTTCAGAACCTTTTGCTGGCGCAAAAAGAATTCCTAAGATAGTGCCGACAATAAGACCTGTTAATAAACCTCCAAAAAAATTATTACTTTTTTCACTCATTTTTGCCTCCTTTTTTGCTTAATTTTGAAAAAATATCAATTCCTTTTCTTATGCTATAAAACAATGATAAATATTTCCCTATTTTCCCCATAGATTTACTCTCCGAGAACAATAACAGCGGAAAAACAGATGAAATTGTATTGGATAAATTCTTTATATTATTTGTTGTTGATTCGATATTTTTCATACTTTTTTTTAATGATGGCTGTATCTCTTTAAGAGTCTCTTTTATCTCATCTGTCAATTCTTTAATTCTTTCAGTTATTTCTCTTATATAACTTGATAAAACAAAAAATATAATGATAATTAGAATTGAATTGATTATTGTCAAGGTTAATATTACATAAATCATTCCATTCATTTGAACAACTCACTTATTGAAGAGTGCTCTTGGACTCTTTTTATTGCCTCACCAATAAGAGGAGCAACAGAAATTATTTTCAATTTTTCAAAATTGTCATTATCTTTAATTTTTAAAGTATCTGTGATTACTATTTCTTCTAACGGAGAATCGTTGAGCTTTTTTAATGAATGATTACAAAATATACCATGGGTTGCTGCAGCATAAACTTTTTTTGCTCCTTTTTCAAGAAGAATTTTACTTGCGTTTATCAATGTTCCTCCTGTATAAATTCCATCATCTATAATTATAGCATTTTTTCCTTTAACATCTCCAACAAGATCCATTCTCGCTATTTCATCGGGTTTTTCTCTTCTTTTAGCAAATATAACTATAGGTGCATGAATACGAGAAGCAAGTGAATTTGCTCTTGCTACTCCACCTACATCAGGAGAGACTACTACAACATCAGATATATTTTTACTGATAAAATAATCTGCAAAAAGGGGAATAGCAGATAAATTGTCTGAAGGTATATCAAAAAATCCTTGAATTTGACCAGCATGAAGGTCAACAGCTATAAATCTTGTTGCACCAGATGCAACAATTAGATTAGCCATAAGTTTTGCACTTATTGGTTCTCTTCCTCTTGTTTTTCTATCCTGTCTACCATAACCATAATAAGGTGTTATTGCACATATTGCCTCTGTTGATGCTCTTCTTAAAGCATCAAGTATTATGAAGAGTTCGAGATAGTTATCAGAAGGAGGTGGAGTTGATTGTATTACATAAACATTTTTGCCTCTCACATTTTCATTAATTATGACTTTTATTTCTCCATCTTCAAACCTTCCAACTTCAATATCACCAAGTTTTATTCCAATGTAATCACAAACTTTTTTTGCAAGTTCAATGTTTGAATTTCCAGCAAAAACTTTAAAATCATTATCCATTTTCTTTTTTTAACCTTCCTTCTTTGTTTATTTGTTTTGCTCTGCCAAGAGCAAGTGTATATGGAGGAATATCTTCTGTTATTACAGAGCCCGCTCCTGTATAACTTCCTTTACAAATAAAAAGACCCCCCTCTTTTGCGATAAGTACCGAATCTGAACCAATAAAGACATCATCTTCAATAATTGTTGGATTTTTTTTCTTTCCATCATAATTACAGGTTATTGTTCCTGCTCCAATGTTTACATTTTTTCCTATTGTTGCATCTCCTATATAAGATAAATGAGGTATAGCACTATTTTCGCCGACAGTTGATTTTTTTATTTCAACAAAAGTTTTTGCTTTAGAACCTTTTTTTAACTTTGTTCCATCTCTTATACTTGCGAATGGTCCTATTTTTACATTATCTTCAACTATGATAACTTCATCTAACGCAGAAATTTTAACGAATGGTCCTATTTTACAATTTTCTCCAATATAAACCTCACCTTCGATATAGACTCCTGGAAAAATCTCTGTATCTTTTTTAATGTTAACCATAGGAGAGAGATAGGTTGAATTAGGATCAAAAATAGTCACTCCATTTTCCATAAGTTCATCTATTTTCCTTTGATTTATAATTTTGAAAACATTTGATAAATCCTTTCTTGTATTTATTCCAATTATCTCTTCAAAATTAACTGAATCTGAATCGATTTTTCCACCATCTTGATTTATAATTTTAACAATATCTGTTAAATAATATTCATTTTGTGCATTATTATTATCAATTTTTGGTAAATATTTTTTTAGAATTTTTCCTTTAAAGATATAGACACTTGTGTTTATCTCTTTTATTAACTTTTCATCATTTGATAAATCTCTATCTTCCTTAATTTCAAAAATCTTACCATCTTTTCTAATTACTCTTCCATAAGGTAAAGGATTTTCAAGATAGGAGGTTAACAATAATAAATCTAAATTTGACTTTTCAAATTTTTCAAACATTTTTGTTATTGTTTCTTTTTTTATTAAGGGACTATCTCCTGGTAAGACTAAAATTTCATCTTCTTCATCAATTTCATTAAGAGCGCATTTTACAGCATCAGCAGTTCCTAAAGGAGTTTTCTGGATAATAAATTTTATAGAATCATCTTTGAGTTCATCATTAAAGAGTTCCAAATTATCACTTATAATTGCGTAAATTTCATCTAACTTAGATTCTTTTAAAGTTTTTATAACAAAAGATAGTATAGGGATTCCAAAAATTTTATGTAAAACCTTTGGAGTATTGGATTTCATTCTTTTACCAATACCAGCAGCAAGAATTAATCCTTTTCTCATTACTTTTTTATTTTACTAAATTTTTTTATTTATTAAAAGTATTATAGTAATTTTTTTAATAAGATAGCAGTTTTTATGGTACCTCTTTCCTTATTATCCTTACAATTACATCTCTTGGGAAAGGATCATTTCCATCAGGCGTTAATCCATCAACAGAAACTATAGCAAAAATAGTTTCACCAAGATTAGGTACAACTATCTTTGAATATTCCCACTCAGAATAAACTGGTATCTTCTTACTTGGTATCTCAATAAGCCAATTCTGTCTCTTTGGATTTATAACAATGTGATTAATTGATGATTCAAGAATAAATGAATATGCCCAGTGAGATATTGGAGTATCAGGATATGGATTAGAGAAAGCTCCATCTTTAAATGGTCCTCTTCCAAGTGCTTTACATGCAATAGTTACAAACTCTGCTCTTGTTATAGGTCTATCTGGTCTATATGTCTTATCTGGGTATCCTGCAATTATTCCAGCTTCTGCTACTGCTTCAATTACCCCATATGCCCAATGTCTAATATCAGTATCTTTAAATGTAGGTGTTACTGGATATTTTGGTTTTAGATTTAGGAGATTATAGAAGATTGCTGCAGCTTCTGCTCTTGTTATGTTTCTATTAGGACCAAATGTTCCATCTGGATATCCTATTACTAATTTTTCAAGATAACTTACCTCAATGTGTCCATAACCCCAGAATGTTGGTTTTACATCTGGAAAGTGAACTTCATCTATATCAACTCCATATTCAAGCCATTTAAGTCCAAGTGATCTTGCAACAGAAGACGCAACCTCTGCTCTTGTTATGTTGTTTTCTGGTTTAAAGGATTCATCAGGATAACCTGAGAAGAAGTTATGGTGATAAACCTTAATACAATTTATCTTTGTCTTTACTTCTGATTCTTTTAATCCATCCCAATTTTGAGCAATTATTGATACTCTATTTGTTATCACATCATCACAATTTCCTGTAACTTTTACTTTTATCCATAAAGTTATCTCTTCTCCACCTTTAACTTCTTCAAAGAGCCATGATACAACTCTTTGATATTGATTATATTCATAACCTTCTTCTGCATCTATGAATTCAGTATTAGATGGAATAGAATCAGCTACTCTTACATTCTTTGCATCTCCACCTTCATTTATAAATATTATTGTATATGTAATTATCTCTCCCCAGAAGATTTCAGACGCTCCTTGTTTTATAATTGAAAGTTCAGGTGGTTCTGGAGGTAATGGTTCTGGTGGAGTTGGAGGAGTGGGTGGTGGAGGCGGAGGAGGAGGCGGCGGAGGTGGCGGAGGAGGAGGTGGAGTTGGAGGTGTTGGAGGAGTAGGTGGAGGAGGTGGAGGAGGTGGTGGTGATTCAATAATTACATTAGCAGTATCATATGCATCATATTGATCACTATCAACTAAAGCACTATTTTTATAACTACCTATTGATATGTTTTCAGATATTATTGCAGTAAAAATTATTGTTATATATTCATCTGGATCTAAATTCCATATTCCCCAAACAATTGTTCCAGTTGAACCTGATGTTGGATTAATTATTGATATTCTTGCTCCAGTAGATGTTATACTATTTGTTGCTATATATGTAAATCCATTAGGTAATGTATCTTTTATATAAACATTTGTTAATGTTACATTCCCATTATTTCTTACATTTATTGTCCATGTAACATTATCACCACGATATTTTATTTGATTATCAGGAGTTTTTGTTATGATTGCTGATGGATTTTGTTGACAGTTTCCAAAGTTTATGTTTGTTTGGTTAGAACCAAATGTTACATCATGATAACCAGATTCTGGATATGTTTGATTCCAACCAGATTGGTTAACCTCTCTTATTCTATATGTATCTGGGATTAAATTTGTAAAGTTAAATTTTCCATCTGCTCCTGTTAATGTTATGGGTTCATCATTATTCCAACTTCCATTTTTATTCAAATCAATATAAATTTCCCATCCAGCTATAGTTGGTTCTTCTGAATTCCAAATTCCATCTTGATTTATATCATTCCATTTATAGCCAGATAAATTACATGGAGTATATGCGAATCCAATGGTTGAATCATTACTATCTCTTCCTGAAAACCACATTTTATAACCGCAACCATCTTTTATAACAAATGGTGTATATGTTCTGTTATTTCTCCAGGATACTCCATCATTTTGATGAAATATTGGATTGTTCGATGATTTTACCCAGTTTATTCCATCGCTTGAATATGCGTATCCTATTCCATCATTGCTATCTTCTACCCCTCCAGAGTACCATAAATCATAAGTACCATCATTATTTTTAATAACTGTTCCTCTTGTTATATATTTTCCATCCCATTCTGAACTGTCTCCTGAGGGTATTAAAACGGGTTGGTCACCATATCTTATCCAAAAATATCCATCTATTGAATAGGCAAGGGCTAATTCTTCATAACTTTTTTCAGAAGAAGTGCCCTCGCTCGATGTATCATAGTACATAATATATTTATAACTCATAGGATTATCATCTGCTTTATCTTCTAAGGTTGATGAACCAATGTTTGTACCTTGAGAATTATATAAAACGCAAGCAGGACCATAAATATGATAAAAATAGTTATTATACACACCCCAACCTGCAATTAATTGTAAAGATTTATTTGTTGAATGTTGCTGTATAGGTTGATCATTTTCCCAATTAATTCCATCTTTTGAAATGGCTGTTCTTATTGCTTCTATTGATCCAACATAACTTATACCATTCCAGTACCAAATTCTAAATTTATATTCAACTCCATCAAAACCATTTTCATCATAAATAATATAAGGGTGGTTAGCTGTAGAAGTCAGACCATTTACAGGATTTTGTATTTCCTCCCAATTCAAACCATCATTTGATATAGCATAGCCTATTCCTGAATCTGATCCATACCACATTCTGTAATCAATTGGTGAGATTTTTACTACAGATGGATAATATGCCTTTTTTTCTGGGTTAAAGACAGGATTATTAGAATATTCTATCCATGAACTCGAATCCAATTTATTAGATTCAGTAAATTTTAGATTATTAAAACAATTAAAAGCTATAATAGATAAAATTATAACAATAATAATTTTTAAAAAACCCTTTCTTACTATAACCATTTCCTTCTCCTTTAACTGTACTATTCTATGTTAAATTGCTAAAATTATTAAAAAAAGTAAATAAAAAAATTATAAAAAATATTGATTATTTTTTCAACATATTTTATAAATAACTTTTTTAAAAATTTATGAATTAATATAACCCCCCTTTTTAATTAATAAACTAATCTATTTCTTTATTCTCTACTTTCTTATTATAAATTAATCAAAATAAAATTAACTCTTACATTTATATTTTATTCTGAAAAATCAAACAATAAATTTTGAGAGTAAATTTAATGGGTCGATTTTTTCTTTATTTCCTTTTTCATCAATCTTTTCAATTAAAATTGGAAACTCAGCTTCTTTTCCTGATATTTTAACTAAAACTTTAAGTGCATCAACTGGATTAACACCACCTTCTGGAGGGAAAACCCCCTTTTCTTTTATTAATTCCTCTGCCATCAAATATGTCCCAATTGCTGCTGGAATTCCAGTTCCTTCTCCCATACCCTTTCCTTTTGAAAACATTGAAAAATCATACTCTAATTTATTGTTATTCTTAAAACCTTTTATCTTTATCTTAAGACATCCGACTGGTTCTTTTGGTCCATATTTTTCAATGAGTTCTTTTCTCTTATGAAGAATATAATTTACTGAAAACTCAAGAGGAGAAATTTTCTGTCCCATAAAATCAATCGGTTCTTCTTCAACCATTCCTGTTCTAACTACATTTTTTATGAGTTCAGCATATTGTGGTGGAAGAACAAGACCAAGATTTGTAACTCTTTTAACATTTT
>JGI12104J13512_1001213_pt1 | contig 19688 bp, 18 predicted proteins | sample TerdegcTABiofilm_FD_13512 | JGI IMG/M metagenome (IMG submission 13512)
GAACCAGCGATTGTGGAGCCGGCGATGGGACTCGAACCCGCAACCTGCTGATTACAAATCAGCTGCTCTGCCAATTGAGCTACGCCGGCAGTGACACAATAAACATTATAAGTGATTATCCTGCCACTGTCAACACCGTGCCGGCAAAACAACAAGATTCTCCCGCCACGGCAAAACCCACTCAACCGGCAACATTCATCGCATATGTTAATAACTGGGCAGTTGACTAATTATTTGATTATTTGATTCAGACTTCCCGCTTTTCCAGATAACGCTCCAATTTACGCTTAACTCGCTGTAAAGCGTTATCAATGGACTTGACATGACGTTTCAAGTCTTCAGCTATTTCCTGATAAGATTTCCCTTCCAGGTAGGACATCAGCACTTTCCATTCCAGCGAGCTGAGAATCTCACCCATTTTTTCTTCTATATTGTCAAATTCCTCTTTGGATACAATCAACTCTTCAGGATCCGCAATTTTGGAACCGGAAATAATGTCCAGCAAAGTACGGTCAGAGTCTTCGTCATAGATCGGCTTGTTTAAAGAAACGTAGGAATTTAAAGGAATGTGCTTTTGTCTGGTCGCTGTTTTGATGGCGGTAATAATTTGCCTGGTTATGCATAACTCGGCAAAAGCGCGAAAAGATGAGAGCTTGTCCGCCCGGAAGTCCCTGATAGCCTTATACAAACCAATCATGCCCTCTTGGATAATATCCTCCCGGTCTGCCCCGATTAGGAAGTAGGAGCGGGCTTTAGCCCGGACAAAATTTTTATATTTATTAATTAAAAATTCCAGCGCGTCATCGTCACCTTCACGGGCAAACTCCACTACCTCCTCGTCAACACTTAGCTGATACACGTTCAGAATTTCCCTTTGGGCTTGAAGACTCACATTATCCCCCCGCTCTGTATCTATCACCGACGTAAAAAACAAAATACCTCTCCCGCTTCTGATAATAAAGTCCGGTCCAATACCCGAAACTATCTTTTATTTCCACTGGTTAAGGTATAAAATAATTATGTTGTCCCATTCCTTTACCATACTATTATAGCGAAGGGGTGGAAACTCGTCAAGGAGAATTAAACAAGCCCGGCATTGCCGGCTACCCCTTTTCCCTGCGCCACCTTTCCAGCTTCAAGCGCACCTTTTCCAAAAGCCGGTTCTCCAGATAACTGTCCGCCGGTTTGGACCCCGACCACAGTTCTTCACTTTCCAGTTTAAGATGGTTAACTTGCATACGCAACTCACCTGGAGTAATGCGGTAAGCCCCCCGGCCAAAAATAATGCCTTGTTCAGCCCAGTCCGACGTGGCCACATACACCAGTCCTTCTTTGGAGAGGTCTCCGGCCAACCGCTCGATCAAAGTGTCGGCTGTCTCTCCCTGCTGAGTAAAAACAACTTCCACACCGTCGATAATTTCCGCTTTATCAGTAATATTTTTTTGTTTGTAAGCGTCAAAAACCACTATGACTTTTTGTCCGGAGAGAGACGAATAATCGGCCAGGATGGCCACAAGCTTTGACCTGGCATAGTCAATGCTGGATTCTTTGAGTTTTTCAAACTCAGGCCAGGCGAATATTATATTATAGCCGTCAACTATGAGATACTCCCTCATGCTTCAAGGCCTTTCTCCTCTGCCGGATTACTTCGTAGACGAGCAGGGCGGCGGCAACGGAAGCATTCAACGAATTAACCTGGCCGAACATCGGCAACCGCACTAAAACATCACACCGGTCTTTCACCAGCCGGCCCAGCCCCTTGTCCTCACCGCCGATCACCAGCGCCAGCGGCCCGTCCAGCGGGACATCCCAGAACAGCTCCTGCCCGCCCGGCTCGGCCCCGATGAGCCAAATCCCTCTTTTTTTCAAAGTATCTATTGTTTGGGCAATGTTGGCGACTCTGGCCACAGGCACGTGCTCAATCGCCCCGGCGGACGACTTGGCCACGGTGGGGGTGAGCGGCGCGGAACGGCGGCGTGGGATAATCACCCCATGCACACCCGCAGCGTCCGCTGTGCGCAGGATCGCCCCCAGATTATGAGGATCGCTGATTTCATCGAGCAGAAGTAAAAAAGGCTCCTCGCCCGGCCGTACCGCTTCGATGATTTCTTCAACCGCCACATAGGCCTTGGGCGCCACCAAAGCGATTACCCCCTGATGGGCGGTTTCCTGCACAAACTTATTCAGGGCTTGTTTATCCACTTTTTGCACGAGGATACCCTTTTCCCTGGCCAGGGCGAAGATCTCCCGCAAAGGTCCTGCATTGCTCTCCTTGACCATCATTATCTTGTTAACCGGCCTGCCGCCCCGCAAGGCTTCACGCACCGGGTTGCGGCCCGCTATAACGTCGTCCAGGTGGATCGCCCCTTCGTAATCAGTAGTCAGGAGCCAGGAGTCAGAATGAAAAATTCTCTTTAGTTATTCTGACTTCTGACTACTTATTTTTTTCTGCTGGCTTCCTTCAGTAATTTCATTGCTTCAGATTTAATTATAACCTTCCCCCGGCAGTCTTCGTGCTGCATTTCATTCTCAGGACAATAACCTAGAACCTTGCAGTTCGGCCCGGCATTAACAAACAAATCAGGCGCCGCCGCTTTGCATAGTCCCAACATTTTATTCGCCAGATCCCTAATTTCATTTTGCGCTCTTTTGCAGCAACGGATGCTGAACCAATCAGATAACGCATGCGCGTTCATACCTATGATAGCTTTAAATTCTGTCGCTTGAGGTTTTAAATACCGCAAGTCCTCTTCCGGAAACCCGTTTTTTACTCCGGCTTCATACCAATTTTCTATAATATCCAGAACTTCATCCACGCCAACAGCATAGTTTAGTTCGACCTCTTCATCAGGCAGATAATTCCGCAGGGGTGTTCCATCAGCAAGAGTCAACGCCTTTACGGGAACTTTATAATTAATCCTATTATTCTCAATACTTTTTGGTATAACTATGTCGAACGATCTTTTTCCCTCTTTATTCAAACGTCCGGTTTTAATCATATACGAAGCTATTCTTTTTCTAACCAATTGGATTTCTGTTACCCGGGCAAAACCCTCTATCCCAAAAAGAAAATAATCGAATTCAACAGCTGCTTTATGTCCACTGTTCACAATCCTTTGAACCAATTCCTTTGAGTAGGGCCTGGCGATAATCTCATCTAAAGATTTCTCAGAGCCGACAAACCTGGCGGCAATATCCGTATAAATTTTTCCCCCGCCGGCAATAAGCTGAACATGACCTTCACCAACATAACTTTTATTCAAGCTTATTCACTCTCCCATGGCACTTCTTCGCCCGCTGCTTCCAGCGCTGTTTTGATGATTTCACCAAGCCGGTGCGAGTCCCCTTTTAAATAAAGGTAGCCGATCAGGCATTCCAGAGCGGTGCTTTGCCGGTAGGCGATTACCCCGGCGCTGCGGGGAATGTGCGGAGATTTGGCGTTCCGGCCGCGGCGCGACACCGCCGCTTCTTCCTCGGTCAGTTTGCCGTCCAGAGCGCGCAACACCCTGGCTTGCGCCGCGGCATTAACATATTTAACCGCTTCTTTGTGCAGCCGGTTTACTTTAACAGTACCGCACCCTACAAGATGATTGCGCACCGCCAGCTCGTAAACGGCGTCCCCGATATAAGCCAGAACCAGCGCCGGCAAATCGCCCGGGTGTTCGACACTTCCAATTCCTAAGTCCTTAAAGTTTAACAGCAATCCTATCCCTGCTTTTTCCAACGGACTCCCTGCGGGGTATCCTCCAGAATAATGCCGAGCTCTTTAAGCCCGTCCCTGATCCGGTCTGCTGATGCCCAATCTTTCTTCTTACGGGCTTCCTGCCGCACCTCGATAATCAAGTTTATGAGCCCTTCGGCCAAACCCGTGCCGTCCTCCGGCACATTATCCAGGATTATTTCACCTGTGTTTTGGTCAACTTTGAAAATTCCCATCACTTCATTAAATGAAATGAACAATTCCTTTGCTTTCAATAAAGTCGCACGGTCCGCAGGCGATAATTTCCCTCCCAGACGCTGGACGGCGGTGTTCACTTCTCTGATGAGGTCAAAAATAACACCGATGGCCAGGGCAGTGTTAAAATCGTCGTCCATAGCCGCCTCAAACGAGCTTTTTAAAGAATCCAGCACAGCGCTGAACTCCGCGGTTATTCCCGTTTCCCCTTCTTCTTGGGACTTGCCCAGGGCTTCGGCCAGCAAACGCAAGCCGGTTTTGATTCTCTCCAGGCCCCGCCCCGCGGCGGTCAGTTTTTCGTCGTCGAAATCAAGCGGGCTGCGGTAATGGGTGGACAGCAAAAAAAAGCGGACTAATTCCCCGGGATACTTCGCCAAAATGTCGCGCACCAGGAAAAAGTTGCCGAGAGACTTGGACATTTTCTCCTCGTTTACGGTAATGAATCCGTTATGCATCCAGTAGCGGACAAAAGGCTCGCCGGTAGCCGCCTCGCTTTGCGCTATTTCGTTTTCGTGGTGGGGAAAAATCAGATCAAACCCGCCGCCGTGGATATCGAAATTTGAACCGAGGTATTTCAGCGACATGGCGGAACATTCAATATGCCAACCCGGCCGCCCTTGCCCCCAGGGGCTGTCCCATGACGGTTCGCCCGGTTTGGCGGATTTCCAAAGGGCAAAATCCATCGGATCGCGTTTCCGCTCGTCCACGTCAACACGCGCCCCCGCCTGCATGTCCTCGAGACTCCGGCCAGATAGCTTGCCATAACCGGCAAATTTCCGCACCTCAAAATAAACATCGCCGTCAACCACGTAAGCCGACCCGTTTTGCACCAGCTTATCCACCATAGCGATGATTTCCGGGATGTGCTCGGTTACCTTCGGGTTTTTATCCGCGCGCCACACATTCAGGTTGTCCGCGTCTTGATAATACTCAGAGATGTACTTGCCGGCCAGTTCAAGAGGGTTTACCCCTTCCTCCCCGGCGCGCTTGATAATCTTGTCATCCATATCAGTAAAATTTTGCACATATGTCACGTCATAGCCTTTATATTTTAAATAACGTCGGACAGTGTCAAAAAATACCATCGGCCGCGCGTTGCCCAGATGGATGTAGTTGTAGGTAGTGGGACCGCAGACATATATGCCGACCTTGCCGGGTTCCCGCGGCTGAAAGGTCTGCTTGCGCCTGGTAATGGTATTGTAAACCTCCATCGTCCGGCCTCCTTCCAAAAAATTAGTAGTGACGATAAACCTTTCTCTTATTCTGACTCCTGACCAATTATTTACCCGCGATCATTTTTAACGCCCTGTCAAGGCGGCTACAAATTTTATCCTTGCCGAGGATGACCATAACTTGACTGAGGTCGGGGCCGTGGGTGCTGCCGGTCAAGGCTACCCGCACGGGCATAAAAACCTGCTTGCCCTTGGCACCGGTTTCTTTGCCGGCTCCTTTTAAAACACTCTTTGCATCGGCTTGGGTCCACTCGCCGCCGCCGGCCACTTTTTCACGCAAGGCGGCCAGTACGGCCGGCACCTGCTCTCCCGCCAGAACCTCTTTCGCCTCTTTCTCTTCCGCCTCAACCACGTCCGCGAAAAAGAACGCCACATGATCGGTAATCTCCGATAGGCAGGTAAGGTATTCCCTGACCGCGTCCACCACCATTTTAACCCATGCGTATTTTTGTTCGGACAGCGGCGTGCTGATATACCCGGCCTTTTCTAAATAAGGGATGGCTAAATCCGTTATTTCCCCCAGGGGAGCCTGCCGGATGTAGTGCCCGTTCAGCCAGTTCAACTTATCAAGGTCGAACACGGCGGGGCTTTTAGCTACTCTCTCCAGGGAAAACTGCTGTTTCAACGCTTCCATGGTGAGAATTTCCTCTTCCCCCCCGGGCGACCAGCCCAGGAGAGCCAGAAAGTTGTCCAGCGCCTCGGGCAAGTACCCTTTTGCCTGATACTGCTCAACCGCTGTGGCGCCGTGGCGCTTGCTCATTTTGCTCCGGTCCTTCCCCAGAATAAGCGACACATGGGCGAATTCGGGCGGTGACCAGCCGAGAGCGTCGTAAAGCAAAATCTGCCTCGGAGTGTTCGGCAGGTGCTCTTCCGCGCGGATCACGTGACTTACCGACATTAAATGATCGTCAACAACCACCGCGAAATTATAGGTGGGGATACCGTCGGACTTTAAAATAATAAAGTCGCCGATACCGTTGCACTCGAAAGAAACGTCCCCGCGGACAAGATCATTGACGTTGATCACTCTATTTTCCGGCACCCGGAAGCGGATCACAGGCTTCCGGCCGGCAGCCTCCAGCCGGACCCTTTCTTCCGGGGACAAGCTGCGGCAACGGCCCAAATATCTGGGCATTTCACCCTTCTTCAAGAGAGCGTCCCTCGCCGCGGCGAGTTCTTCCTCCGTGCAATAACAGCGGTAAGCGCAGCCTTTTTGCAGGAGTTGCTCAACATACTCCCGGTAAATATCCAACCTTTCGGTTTGCCGGTAAGGTCCGTGCGGCCCCCCGACTTCCACTCCCTCGTCCCAGTCCATGCCGAGCCAGCGCAAGGCGGCCAGAATATTTTCCTCCGATTCCCTGGTGGACCGCTCCATGTCGGTATCTTCTATCCTTACAATGAATGTACCGCCGTAACGGCGGGCAAAAAGCCAGTTGAACAGCGCCGAGCGCGCCCCCCCGATGTGGAAGGGACCGGTAGGGCTGGGCGCAAACCGCACACGAACGGATGACAAGATCAGTTCCTCCTTGTTAACATGCTCTCCCATAATATATTGCCGCTTTTCACGCGCAATAATTGTAGCTTATTATAACACCACATTCAGCGGGCTGGCAACACCAGGGCTATCGCGTAAGCGGCAATGCCGCCGCCTGTGCCGGTAAACCCGAGCCCCTCGGTGGTGGTGGCCTTGACATTTACCCGGCCGGGCTCGATAAGCAATGATTCTGCCATTCTTACTTTCATCTCGCCGATGAAAGGTGCCAGTTTAGGCGCCTGGGCAACGACCACGGAATCAATATTCCCCACCGTCAATCCTTTTGCCGCAAGCACGTGCCCGACTCTGGACAACAGGTTCAGACTGCTGATCCCTTTATATTGCTGGTCGCTGTCCGGAAAATGCCTGCCGATATCACCTTCCCCGGCAGCGCCTAACAAGGCGTCCATCACGGCATGCGCCAGCACATCCGCGTCGGAATGTCCCAACAGACCCTTTTCATACGGAATATTCACACCGCCCAATACCAGCGGCCTGCCCGCCACCAGCCGGTGCACATCATAGCCAAATCCAACCCGCAACTGCTTACCCCCCTGAACAAAATATCTAGGTGACCTTTGGGTATATATAAACGGCGATTTTGAGGCCTAATTAAAAGAGCGAGTGAGCCCGAGGATAAGTGAGGGAACTGTTTGAGCGAGAGAAGCGAGCGAGTTTGACCAAATCCGAGGGCGATAGAAGAACAAAACCGCCGCTAATATATGCCTCGCCGGATGCCGGCTTACTCAGCCACTCGCGCGCCTGGCCTTGATTATTGCGGACGCGACAAGCAAATCCTCCGGTGTGGTAATCTTCAGGTTTTCGTAAGAACCGGCCACAATTTTAACCGGCCGCCCCAGCATCTCAACCAGCCCGGCATCGTCTGTGCCGGTATATTTCATCCTCATCGCCCTTTGGTGCGCTTCAATAATCAATTGATGGCGAAAGGCCTGGGGCGTTTGAGTCAGCCATAAACGCTCCCGCGGCAGCGTCTCCGCGACAAATTCCTCCTCGCCGGCCAGTTTCACCGTGTCTTTCACCGGCACCGCCAGGGTTGCCGCGCCATATTGCGCGGCGCCTTCCACCACCGCCGACAGTTCCTCCGGCCTGAGCAGCGGCCTGGCGCCGTCGTGGATCACCACGATGCCCGTATCAGCGGAAAGCGCCAGGAGGCCGTTGTAAACAGACTCCTGGCGCTCACTTCCACCTGGTACAATAGCTGCGACTTTACGAATGCCCAGCCGCTCAACAATCGTGCGGCGACAATAAGTCTCTTCTCCCGGACTTGCCACCAGGACAATGTCATGAACGACCGGACTGTCTGCAATCACTTTTAACGTATGACCAATTACCGGAATTCCCTCTAATTGAAGAAATTGCTTCTTCACAGCCAGACCCATCCGCGCTCCGCTGCCGGCAGCCGGCACTACCGCCGACACTTTAACCAATAACGTTCACCTCATTGTAATGGCCCGAGCCGGATTCACCTTTTCTTTCAAACTTTGGCCTGGCAAAAATCATCCGCCCGGCGGCCGTCTGAAGCACACTGGTCACCAATACCGACAAGGTCTGGTTCATATAACGCTTACCGCCTTCCACCACGATCATCGTACCGTCGTCAAGGTAGGCCACTCCTTGTCCAATCTCTTTCCCGTCCTTGACAACCTGGACAACCATTTCTTCACCCGGCAGCACAACCGGTTTGATGGCATTGGCCAGCTCATTGATATTTAAAACTTTTACACCCTGCAGTTCCGCTACTTTATTTAAATTATAGTCATTCGTAATAATTTTGGCGTTTAATTTCTGGCCCAGTTTAACCAGCTTGGAATCCACCTCAAGCACGCTTTCAAGCCCGCGGTTATTATCATAGATCTGTACCTTGATATCCAGTCTTTTTCTCATTTTATTCAAAATATCCAGGCCCCGCCGTCCCCTGTTCCGTTTCAGGAGGTCGGAGGAATCCGCAATATGGCGAAGCTCATCAATTACAAAAGCAGGTATGATTAATGTCCCTTCAATAAAACCACTTTCACACAGATCGGCAATTCTGCCGTCAATAATCACGCTGGTATCAAGTATTTTGGCATTGCTGCTGCGATTATCCGGCTTGGAACCGCGCTCCTTGCCGAATTTGGGAAAGCTTGAAAAAAGGGCGAGCAGATCTTCCCTCTTTTTAATCCCGATACTCAAGCCGAGGTAGGACAGGAGCAACGTGATCAGCAGCCAAATCACCTTGCCGATTGGGCCCATATAGGACAGAATAGAACCCATCAAATTAGCTATTATAAGTCCGGTAATCAAACCAACCGAACCCATCACCAGATCCTGGGTCGGCGCGCGTTGGAGATATTGTTCAATAAACACAGTCAGCCGGACGGCGCCGCGCATGAGCAGCGGGGAAACCGGGATGCCGGCGAACAAACCAATTAAAGTTGAAAGACCGATTAAACCGAATTTGAGCTGCTGGGGAAGATCGTTTATAAAAGCAACCAAACCGCTATTAATCAAGCTCATGCCGGCAGCGAAGCCCAGTCCGGTAAAACCAGCCACGAGAACGATATAAATGATCTTTTTAACCATTTTTCCACCTCCTTTCGCAAAATATTACTTATACAGTATAATAATATTATATAGCTTATAGCATTGCCGTTTCAACCGCAAACATTACCGGTTTATGGGAAATAAAATAAATAACGCCAGCGACAACTGACGTTATCAAGCGAAGGCGCCATCAAGCAAAGATTGAGCTTTATCCTCCTCAAGTTCCGTGGCGAGCACCAGCTCGCTTATCAGAATCTGCCTGGCGTTTTCCAGCATCTTTCTTTCACCGGAAGACAGCCCTTTTTCCCGATCTCTCTTAATCAGGTTGCGCACTACTTCCGCAACCTCGTAAATATTGCCGCTTTTTATCTTTTCCAGGTTGGCGCGGTATCTCCGGTTCCAATTGGGAGACATCGCCGAAGACTGTTCGCGCAGGATGTGAAAGACTCGCTGCACCCCTTCCCGGTCAATTACCTCTCTTAAACCCACTCCCCCGCCGTTGGCTATAGGAATCATCACTTTCATATCACCAACCGGGAGCCGCAGTATATAATATTGCCGTTTTTCCCCCAAAACCTCTTTTTCCTCAATTGCCTCAATAACCCCGGCGCCGTGCATCGGATATACCACTTTATCACCAATTTTGAACAAGGCGCTATCCTCCTTCGAATATTTCCCATGTATAAATTATAGCATAGAGTCTAGCCCCTGTCAAATAAACTATAATTTTAGCATAGCCGTACGGCACTGTCAACATGTTTGGGCTGATAAAGCATAAAATTTTCTTATCTGTGACGTTCCTGCATCAACTGCTCGTGATAACGGCTCAATCCTTCCTTAATCGATCTGGCGCGGACCTCGCCAATACCTTCGACATCATCCAATTCTTCTATTGTCGCAATCAGAATTCTTTCCAAGGTGCCGAAGGTTTTTACCAGATTATCAATAACCGGCAATGGCAGCCGGGGTATTTTTTCCAGAACACGGTATCCCCGCGGGGAGACATGCTGTTCAAGAATACTGGCGCTGCCGGGATAGCCCAGGGCACGGGTGATCAACGACAGGTCCAGCAGGTCCTCCGCCGGCCAGCTGCCGATAATGTTCAGGATATTTAAAGGATGCTTTTCCCCGGCGCCGGTAGCGTAATCCTGAATAACCAGCAGTCCTTCCTCTTTAACGTTGACCGTTAATTCTTCTTCCTGCATGGTAATCAAACGCCCCTCGACGCCCAGTTCGCTGATATACCTTTCAATTTCATTGACCACGCGCAGAACCATTTCCGTCCGTTGAATGGCCTTGGCCACATCATAAAGCATTACCGAATCCTCAAATTCAAGAATACTAAGCCCCACCAGAACCTTATTCAAAACCGAACTGTATTTCTCCAAGGTTTGGATGGCCTGGTTCGCCTTGGCCAAAACAACGCCCAATGCGCCTAACACGTATTTTAAATTTCCTTGATACACAGTGATCACACCACGGCGCTGGGAAATTGCTATAACCATGTTTCCGGTTTGTTTAGCCGCCCTTTCGGCTGAGCGGTGGCGAATGCCTGTTTCGCTCGAAGGCAGGTTCTGATTGGGGATTAACTGAGTGTTAACCCTTAATATTTTTTTTGCGTCACTGCTGAGGATAATCGCACCGTCCATTTTTGCCAACTCATACAAGTTGGCCGGGGTATAATCGGCATTAACATAGAATCCGCCTTCCGTTATTTCCATTACTTCCGGTGAGTCCCCAAGAACAATCATCCCGCCTGACTTGGCCTTTAAAATATTATCCAGACCTTCACGCAGCATAGTTCCCGGCGCCACCGCGCGCAGAACTTTCAACAGCTTATCTTCATATTTCTCTTCCTTCAATTATTCCACCTCACAGCTTGATAGCCACTTCCAAGGCTTCCATCAGCGTACCCGCCCGCAAAACCTCGGCTTCCGTCATATTTTGAATTTCGCTTTGCGCGGACAGCAAAAAACGGCTGAAACCAAGCTTATAAGCCTCGTTCACCCGCTTCGCGGCACCCGGCACCGGGCGAAGTTCTCCCGCCAGGCCGATCTCACCAGCCGCGGCGAGACCGGATTCCACCGGAACATCCCGAAAACTCGAAGCCAGAGCCAAGGCAATACCCAGGTCAACCGCAGGCTCATCCAGTTTAACCCCCCCAACCGCATTCACATAAATATCATTACTGCCAAGGTTCAATCCAACCCTTTTCTCCAGCACAGCCGTGATCAGGGCCACCCGGTTGTGATCCACGCCGGCCGTCATCCGCCGCGGCACGCCATAACCGGCGGGGGACACCAGCGCCTGTATTTCAACGAGCAAAGGTCTCGACCCTTCCAGACTCGACACTACCGCTGTGCCGGGCACACTCCCGCCAAGATGATGGCTTAGAAAAAGCAGCGAAGGGTTGGCCACCTCAACCAGTCCCTGGCCACGCATGTCAAAAACACCTATCTCATTGGTAGACCCAAATCTGTTTTTTACCCCTCTGAGAATGCGAAACGACTGGTGCCGGTCGCCCTCAAGATAAAGAACCGTGTCCACCATATGCTCAAGAACGCGCGGGCCCGCCAATAATCCCTCCTTGGTCACATGACCGACCAAAAAGACGGATATTCCGGTAGTCTTGGCCAGACGCATCAACTGCGCGGTACATTCACGCACCTGCCCGACGCTACCGGGAACTGAGGCAAGCTCGTTCTTAAACATTGTTTGTATGGAATCAATAATTGCCACGGGGGGGTTAACATCACTAAGATGCCGCTCAATTAAATCAATATCGGTTTCGGCAACCAGCAATAAGTTGGGTGACAAAGCCCCCAGCCGGTCGGCCCTGATCCTGATCTGCCGGACCGATTCCTCACCGGACACATAAAGCACCTGCAGCCTGTCGCTAAACCGGTAGGCAATTTGCAGCAGCAGGGTAGATTTGCCGATGCCCGGGTCGCCGCCGACCAGGATTAAAGAACCCGGAACCACTCCGCCCCCAAGAACACGGTCCAATTCACCAATCCCTACAGGCAGCCGTTCCTCTTCCAGGGCGGAAACTTCCGTCACCGGACTCGGAAGAACCCCTTTGCCGGGGGCAAGGCCGGCAACCGGGCGACTGCTCAATTCTTCCACCATACTGTTCCAGGTACCGCAGCCGGGGCAACGCCCCAGCCAGCGGGTCGATTGATGTCCGCACACTCCACATTGAAAAAAAGACTTGGCACGCATGGGAAAAGCACCCAGTTCTGTTTTTAATTATTAATTATATCATCCGGGGCACTCTATAACAAGGAAACATTAGAGAAAAATCGACAAATAATAACTTTCGGTTAAATAACAGCAGGGATTAGACATAACGTTATAGAAGATATTAAAATCCAGCGCAAACTTGTGGATGCGATACCCGCCCGCCGAGGCGATCTGCAAAGGAGGATTTCCATGGAGTGCAAACAGGAAAAAAACAAGGAATATTGCAGTTGCACTTACCAAACGTGTTCAAGAAAAGGGCTTTGCTGCGAGTGTATCAGCTATCACCGTGAACACGGCGGAGCGCCGGGCTGCTTATTCCCGCCGGAAGCGGAAAGAACATACGACCGCTCCCTGAAAAAACTGGCCCGTTGCTTCCGTGCATAATTGGCCAACCACATTATTTTTCACCGTTTATCCCCAGGGATACCGTCACTGCTTTACCAATTCCGTGGATAAGATCAACCAGATGATTACAACCCTGGGGTCCGCCCACCAATTCCCCGATTTCTTTCTTTTCCATACGGGCGATCTCTTTCCCAATAAGCTTAAACAGATGCTCTCTGTTCTCAAGGCAAACCTGGTCCGGAGCCCTTAAGAAATTCCCCGCACAGTCAATAATTGCCCCTTTATCGTTTAGATCAACACGTACGCCCAGTTCATGGAACGAGTCACTGAAACTCCCGGACGCGGTTAAATACCTGTCGTCACGGCGGCAAACCCGGCAGTGCAAAAACCGGTTAAAAAGGTTTCCCGCGCGATGATAATCGCCGATATAATCAAACCACCTGCGCGCGATACGCTCCAGATTGCTGTAGTAACGGCACACGTTTAAATATATTTTGTCCCAGTAATCCTCGTAAGCCTTGGCGGACGGGTAACCTCTGGCGATAAAAATAAAGGTCTCAGCCTGTATTATACCCTTGACGCATTCCGCCAGCAATTCTCTCGGCAAACCGCCCGCCTCATCACCAGCCGCGCGCCGCAGGAACCCGCCGGCGCTAAAATAGGCCTCTACCCCGGTAAGTTCAGGAAGCTCCTTGCCGCCGTTCATACTATTGCCCGGCGAACGGTAGACATCCCACCGCGCATCTTTTATCCGGAAGCTTTTGAGGTCGGCAACCAGCCTGCCCACCGCTTCAAAATCGGTGCTGATCAAAATGCTTTCGGCCAGCAATTCATCACCGTGAACGACCTTGACAGTGGAAAAAGAACTGCTTTGGTATAGGATTTCCATTATATTACCTCCTCTTTTCTCGAACATTGAACAGAACATCATTTATTATTTATTGTACAACGATTGCTATTATTTTGATAGACTGCCAATTGCACACAAAGTTGTTGCGGTAAACCTTTCCAATGTTTAATTAATTGAGTAAATGACCATACTATCAATAATACTTACGAAAGGAGATATATGCGGTGTCACTAACAGAGTACTTTAACGGCGTGCAAAAACGTCTACCTGAAGAAGCGGAAAGAGTAATCAGATCCTTGGAAGACAGCGGCCCTATGAATAAGGAAGATTTATCGCTTACCGCTAAAGTAAAAAGAGCCGTGTTAGACCATGTGGTCATGCAGCTTTACGCACTTGGTATTGTGGATGTCAGCACCGAAGGGAAAAGCAAAATATGCAGCCTGACGAAGTTAGGTTATGAATTTTCCAGCTTAAAGGATGCCGTTTAGAGGCATCCTTTTTCTATACCAAAATCTTTGATTCTCTTGGGTTCATTTCCTGTCTACCGGCATTTTTAAAGGGAAGACTTAATCTTTCGTCCTGTGAATGTTGAGTACTTAATTACATTTACCCAAAAAAATTCCTTTTGTCATAATTAGTCACTTTCGTGTTCTAAACTAATTATGCAAAAGGAGACAAATAAGGGAGATACGCGTGGAAAGGTTATTATTGGCAGTGGACACAAGCGTTAGCTCACTAATATCACGCGCGCATCAACTGCCAAACATTGATCAGGATAAGCTAATACCGGATTGAAATCCAGTTCATAAATCTCCGGTATTTCTTCAAGCAACTTACCGGTATGTATAATGAGATCCGCTAACGCCTCAATGTCGCAGGGTTGATTCTGTCGAACACCCTGCAGAATCTTATATATCTTAGTTTCTTTAATCTGTCTCAATGCCTCTTCTCTATCGAGTTGCGCCAACCTGAAAGATACATCTTGCAACACTTCAATTAATATTCCGCCGGCCCCAAACATAACCACCGGTCCAAATTGCGAATCTCGCAGACCGCCAACAGCTACTTCCACACCCTGAGGCATTGACTTTTGAACAATCACTCCATTTATCTCAGCGCCCGGTACCTTGTTACGGACGTTTTTAAGCATGGTTTCATACGCATTTTTAAATTGTTCCCCTGACTGAATACCGGTAACAACACCACCTGCGTCAGTTTTATGAATTATCTGCGAGGATACTACCTTGATCACCACAGGAAAACCTATAGATTTAGCGGCGTTTATCCCTTCTTCCACATTTGCGACAAGCCTGAACTGTGGACAAGCTATTCCAAACTCACCGCAAACATGGTAAGCTTCCGGTTCTAACAAGTGACTCCTTCCTGTCTTCAAAACATTTTTAACGAACTTTTTATAATCCATAATCTAACCTACTTTTCCTCCACTCACTATGCCATACCATGTTCGCCATAACGGAAGCAGCCACATCAGGAAATTCCAAAGTAGGTATACCTCCACGCTCAAAGAGACGTCTTAGTTCAGCAACATGAGATCCGAACGTAAAAACGTTGAGCAACGGCTTCCTCTTTTCTTTGGAAAATGAATTATACGCCTTGAGGATGTGTTCGACAAGCTTTTCGTCGCTGAAAAAAGCTGGTGGTGTGATCAAGTAGATCAGCCCATCAACACCTTCATCCGCGAGAACTGTTTTAATAACCTCTTCATGCAACTCCTCGGTGACAGATGCCGTCATATCCACATAACCTTGAGGCTCATCAACAGCAGCAGTGTGAGCTAGTATTTCTTTTAAATGAGTTTTGGTGTGATCAGACAAGCAGGCCATTTCCACAACACCAGTGGCTAGCAAAGCGTCTATGCAAATCGTTCCCGGACCGCCAATACCCGTGAGCACACATATCCTCTTCCCCCGGGGCAACGGCTGCTTGCTTAAAGCACAGATAGTATGGTAGAATTCCGCTACAGTAGCGGCTCGAATAATTCCAGCCTGGCGGAACGCTCCATCATAAATCTTGTCGTTGCCGGCAACCGCGCCTGTGTGACTGCGTACCGCTCCGGATCCGAAGGCTGTTCGCCCGCTTTTAAAGACCACTATCGGTTTCGTTTGCGAAACCTTACTAGCCACTTCTATAAAGCGTCTTCCCTGCCTAATTCCTTCCATGTACACGGCAATAACTTTAGTGTTTTCGTCTTCGCCCAAAAATTCCACTACCTCATCCATATCCACGTCGGCCATATTACCCACTGTGAGAAACTTGCTGAGGCCGAAAAGCTCCAGATCTTTGGCCCACATGAGAAACGAGGCGGCGAACGCGCCGCTTTGGGAAACGACGGAAACCCCGCCTTTAAGGTACGGCGGCAAATCAAATGTGGTATTAACACCACTGTATTGATCAGCGATTCCCAGGCAATTTGGCCCAATCACACGTATGCCGCGGGCTTGTAAAGGTTCCAGCATGGCCTTCTCTTTTGCCAGGCCCTTCGCCGAACCCCCTTCACTAAATCCAGCTGAGACAACCACTATACCGGCTACGTCTCCTTTTTCGTCCCACCGGCGGGCTATCTCCCGCACAATATGAACACATTCATCCGCGCCGACAATCAACACAACTAAGTCCAGCCGGCCAGGGATATCCAAGATGTTCTTATAGCACTTGAGGCCTTCGATTGTTGTTTGCGTAGGATTAACCGGATATATTTGTCCATCGAAATCCATTGCTTTTGCGTTCCGTACGATTTGGTTGCCTAGCCTGCCGGGCCTGGGCGACGCCCCGACAATGGCAATACTCCTGGCGTTGAACACGCCACTCAGACTACCTTTAGTTACTTGGCTGGCAACTCTCATTATCGTTTCCTCTGATTCTTCGCTATATAGTAATAACCATGTTTCGTTACATTTACGCTCTGCATACATATTCCAAAACTAGTTTATTGCAATTTTCATTCCACACAACTAAGCGCATAGCATTTTTCTTAATTTATTTTTTTTTTATTAGAGTTTATTTAGAGTTTATTTCAGTCTTTGCGGGAATTATTTTAGAGACAACCTTAATAAAAACAAAATTAACTTAATATAAAACATATGCCATTTCACAATACTTACACATATTAATGCCTGTATAGTATTTATCCAATTGTCCTATAATCATACAGCCAATCATACACCGTATCATTATAGGACAATTGCCCAACTTCTATAATAAAAACAAAATTAACTTAATATAAAACATATGCCATCTTACAATACCACACATATTAATGCCTGTATAGTATTTATCCAATTGTCCTATAATCATACAGCTAATCATACACCGTATCATTATAGGACAATTGCCCAACTTTTAAGTGGGGTCTCCCACTCGATGCTGTACAAATTTTAACATCCATGCATAGTCGAGACTCCCGAAGAAATTTTTCAAATCTGCTTCTAGAACCCAGGCCTCCCCGGGTAAGAGCGTTATCTTTCTCTCCATCTACCCGCCCCATTTACTCTTGGCAGCCTTCGGTAGCAAGGACTTTGTTTTGATTGGCAAACTCGTCCAACTAAAAAAGCTTCCGGCATAAAACCCGGAAGCTTTGATTTTCCTGGCGCGCCCGAAGAGATTCGAACTCCCGACCTTCTGATCCGTAGTTTCAAGTCACACCAAATATTGTCATATTATGTAGTTTCAGTTACTTTTATTTAGTTTCAATTAGTCTCAAATAGTCTGATACATAAGGGCTTTCAGTGTTTCCTATCTTTTATTTAGTTTCAGTTAATCTCATCTATTTTTAAGTCTACAGGCATACTTATTGGCATAATTGGCATACTTATTGGCATAAAAAAATATGGCTGGAAGGCAGGATTATCAAGGCTTTACAGAACCCCTCCTGTGTCCTTTTAATTATACTAACCTACCCTTTTACCTTACCACCTTATTATTAACCCCGTACAGGCCAACCAGTGAAGCCGGGCTTAATAATAGAAGGCTCCCCCCCGGCCTTGCGCCGCACCCCGCCGGGGGGAGTCTCGCTCAATCGCTGAAGAGTCCACCCGCGCAGTTTTGCAAAACAAAAAGGCGACCTTGTTATCAGCCCCTTACTATTACTACCCCACTAATCCGCAATTTGCGTATCAGTGCCGCAAAACAAAAAGGTCGCCTCCCCTCAGCGCCGCACATGAAAGCATCAGAGTAATTCGGCCCCGCGCCGTTGAACGAATTTCGTCCAACACCTGTACTCCATTATCCATTGCTTGAATTATTTCTTGGTTGCCGCTTTCAATAACCTTTTTGGCCTGGCGGTAGGTTTCTCGATTCATGTCTACGGCTTCGGCTGCGATTTCGCAGGTTTTTGTACCTGATTCAACTTGTACAAAATTTTGTACAAGTTCTTTTTCTGTCCCTGTGTCATGGTTTATTATTTTATCGGTTTTAACATTCAGATCGCTTTTTGACAGATCTGTCTTGGGTTGCAAATCTGTTCTCTGTCCTTGTCTATTCCCTTGCGCTTCCTCAATCCTTCTACCAATCTCAACTTTCTCACTTGGGGTTAAATCTTTCCTGTGCTCATTTTCCTCGCGTTCCATTTTTAAGGCGGTAACCGGGTCGTCAGCCTGCGGGACCGTCCCGCACTCCCGCAACACAAACTAAAAGGGAACCCCGCGCCTGGACGCAGAGCCCCCTCCCTGGCAAGTTTTAGAGGCAGTAAAAATTTGCGACCCCTTTACTATTTCATTTTACCTTATTATGGTATTCGTTTGCAAGGCGTCATTATAATCACTGCACCCTGACGCCCTATGTTAAACATAGACCGTGCTATCTTTTACCTCACATCAGCATCCATTTGCAAGGCGACATTATATTGGCAGCGGGTCGAGGTCGGAGTGATTTGCTTCGGGAATCCGCGCTTTCGGCAATTCTGCCGTTTTCCCCATTTCTTCAAGTTTTCTAATCTCTGGCCGAATTGTACTTTGTGCCAGCCCTAATTCCTCAGCTTGGAAACTAGGCCATTTTGTCCTAGTTTTTAAAGGAGCATTTTGCTCTTTCAAACGTTCTCCACCGCTAATCCGCTTCAATTTGATTTTCGATCCCCGCCCTGCCTTATTCCCCAGTAATCTTTCAAAAATTTCGCCCGTCGCGCCACCTTCATCGGGTCGTCATTCCCCCGCCCCTTCAGCACCCTAAGAATTTCTGAGGGTGGTCCCTTCACATTTGCCTTTTAAGCCCCCTCTAATTTCGCGGCAAGCATAAAATACCTTCAGAACACCAGCATCCATTTGCAAGGCGACCTTACAATTTGTAATATTGCATCCCGCCTTCTTTTTCGTTTCTCTCCCCTCAATTCCCCCGGCCTTCACATTTGCCTTTTAAGCCCCCTCTAATTTCGCGGCAAGGTAAATTACCTTCGGAATTATTTTTAACCCCGTCCAGCGGCATTCTGTGCAGCCAGGGCTAGTTGTGGCAGGATTTTAGCCTTACATAGAATAACTTTCTTCAGAATTCTGACAAATGTCTATTCTGGTTCCTTGGTTCCCTGGTTCTCTTTTCCCCTTTTGGGTTTTGCCAAACCGACAGCGGTGTCGGCTTGCCAGTTCTGCCGCGGTGGCGTCAGTAATGCGGACATCATCCTGCTGATTGCGTCTGCAATACTGACATAATACATACCCCCGGTATCGCTCAAACTGAGCGATACTGAACCGCATTAATCGTTAGACCGCCTTTTCTTGCTTAAATAGTTTAGCCTGTGGCGCCTGATAATGTTAACCCATTCCTTTACCGGCTTGTCCCCTCCCTTTTGCGCCAGCTCATAAACCTGTCTAGCAATATCTACCATAACTTTCTCGTCTTTATATCTGCCTATTTCAGTTAAAACAGAATACTTAAACTTATATGTCTCTTCATTGAAAAAGAATTTTAGAATTTCGGAATCCGCTTCCTGAATTGCGCTTACGGCATCAACCATATAACGGATATTTTGCAAACCTC
>JGI12104J13512_1001225_pt1 | contig 19551 bp, 20 predicted proteins | sample TerdegcTABiofilm_FD_13512 | JGI IMG/M metagenome (IMG submission 13512)
CCGGCGGCGCGCTATCTAACGGTGACATAAGTTTGACACCAAGGGCCAGCAGTGGCGACGATCAGGGCGATATATGGGAGAAGATTGAAAGCCTGTCGTTACCTTTAGACATTAATCTTGGCGGAAAAACAGTATTGGGCGCATTTGAAGTTGTTCCACCCGAGTTAACTATCCAGGTTGGTGAAGCAGGACAATTCCACGGAGTACTGAAAACAAAGAACAACGCCGGCATAGAAGTTAGCCAGGATGTAACCAACACAACCGAATGGGAAAAACAAGGCGCCAGCTCGCACTTCGACGAAGATGAGAGCAATCCACTATACACAACACACCATAATATGGTGCCCGGCAGAGTGATCGGCGATGCCCCCGGCGTGGACATAGTTACCGGTAAGTTGTATGACGACTTTCGAGTTACCAAGCAAGACTTGATCGGTAAAGATACTGCTAAACTGACAGTGGCGGGCGGCCCGGTACCGAAAGAGCTGTGGCTGGTTCCTGATACTCTTGGCCTGACACCTTACGAAAAAGGCAACTTTAAAGCATGGTGCCTTTTCGTTGACGATACAGTAAAAGACGTAACTGAAGATTTGGGGTGCGACTGGATTAGCGCAGATCCCGATATCGCCACGGTAAACAACACAGGCAACAAAGGCCAGGTAACCGGCAAGAAACTAGGGGAAACAGAAGTGTCAGCCACTTACGGCGGCCTTACAGCCACCGGCAAAGTGACGGTTAGCAATAAAATCAACCTGGCGATAGGAAATTTTGCCATCACACCGAACCCCGCCGAGCCCGGTTCACAGATAACTATATCGGGTATCGCTTATTGCGATTCGGACCAGCCCGTGACAACGACGGTACAGTTCGGCATGGACGGCAGGGTTTTAAGCTGGCAGGAAATAACCATCCCGGCGAAGGGAAGTATCCCGGTTAGTTATAGTTTTGGAAGCCCCGGCCCGGGCAGGTACGCGGTTGAGATATATGTTAACCCAAGACATGATATAGTAGAGTCAACCTACGACGATAATTACATGGACGGGATACTTAATGTAAACGAACCCTACCGGGCGCCGGTGAACTCCGGTCCAGGCTCTCTAACATTCCAGGCGGTAAGCCAGTACGGCGAATGGCGCGCTCCGGGCACAGCGCGCTGGACGGACGACGTGACGGCTACCTTAACGCCGGCAGAGCCGATACCGCCGCAAGGGTGGCTGACAGGCTGGCGCATTACGTCGGCAAGGTTGACATACCCGGAACGGCATCCGGAATTTTCGTTCAGCCATCCGGTGATTCCTGAAAGCACAATTACGCTTAACATGCAGGCAAACGGCCACACGGCCACGGCCACATTCGAAGAAGACTGGTCAACCCACGGCATGTACGCCATAGATTCGCTAACCGGCGAGGACTTGTCGCAGCCACGGTCGTTTAACATAAGCGCGAGGTATGATATTAGCTACGAGTATCAGTGGCAGCAGTATGAGATAGTAGAGTGGAAAACTGTCGTGATCGGCCATGACGATGACGACGAACCGATATACGGCGATGAGCCAGTATACGACTGGGTAACGTATAACGGCAACGGGTCAACTTCCGGCACGGCCAGCGGACAGCTGCTAGTAGATGGAACGGCTGTTAATCCGCTTGGGTTCTAAAACTAACTATAAGACAGGGCAAGGCTCGGTTAACACCGGGCCTTACTTTATTGAGGTTGATTGAGAAAAAGGAGGGGTAATAATCTTGAAAATCTTAGATGTATTAGACATTCTTGAAAAAATCACAATACTGATAACAGCACTCACTCTTACATTGTCGTTGATGATAATGTACTATTACTTGGTTAATGAAGTGCTTTTAGGATTAATAATTTTGCTAGTAAATATTTATGTTATTTTGTTAGTCAAAAATAGCACAAAAGACAAGAAGTTATTTGACGCCGGAATAATTGCTGGTTTCATACACATCGTTTTGTTTTTAATTATCAAGACTAGAGAGGGGGGTGAGTCTATAAATCACATCTTTCTAAAAACGATCCATAATTGAAAGGAAGAAAGAAATATTTGAAGCATTAAGGATTCGACCAATAGATGTGCTGTTATACCACTCAATAAGACATAAATAATAGGGATTATACTTGGTAATGGTATAAAGAAATGCCAAAATTCCCTCTCTTTTGTTAACACTGTTGTAATTATTGATAGGATTAAAAAAGTAATCGATTGAAAATATGTAATTATATTTATATATTCTGGAGAAATAACTACTTGTAAGCTAAAGTAGGTAGGTAAAAAGATATTAGCAAAAATAGTAGTCATGGGTGAATTAACTATTAACTTCAATTTATTTGGCTTGAAGTGATAAGAAAGAGCAAGGAAAGATAAGCCTGTAAGCGTGGCTGAAATTTGAGATATGGCAAGTAAAACTGAAATAGTTGTATTATCCATATGATATCCTTTTCATTAGGAGGAATTGAATTGAAAAACAATAATGACAAACACCGCAATATTAAAAATGAATTAATGATCTATCTGAGGAACAATTGGTCTGGTATCATATTGGCTGCAATATTTATCGTATGGATTATTATAGCATTCTTACCATTAAGTAATAAATAAAAATACCATTTTACCCGGAGGTGGCTCAGATTTAAATAAAGAAGTATATAAACAATGAACAGGGCAGTATATTTGTCCTAACCGCGGCCGTGGTTTTTCTCTTGTGTATTTTGTGGGCGGGCACGGTTGAATACGGTCGGTGGCTGATCGCGAAAGAACAGGCTCAGACAGCCGTGGACGCGGCCTCTCTGGCTGCGGCTACATCAGGTGTCCAACGTTGGGTCAGAATAGATATCGTGACCGACCGGGGCGAGGAGGAATTTTGTTCAATGGATGCTTGCTGGTGCGAAGACTGCGGCACGGTTAGAATGAATGTTGTGGGAAACGAGCGTGAGTTGATTGACGAAGGGGGATGGCGGGCATAGGAGGTACAAATGTGTTTGATAATAGAATTATTGGGACATTTTCTAGTTGTGCAATAGTTATTAGCATATGGTTAATGTGGATTGAGAAGAAGATGTGTGTTCTGTCCCCTTATTTCCCGGGATTACTTGAATCTTTGCAGGTACCTCTATACTATCCTGTGATAGCGACTATAGTGTTACTGATAGGGCTCATTGTGCTATGGACCATTTAGTGATTTATTTTTTTGACTACCTCCTCGCGTGGAAACACGAGAAGGAAGTCAAAAATATTTCTCCCTTATTATATAGGAAAATTATACGGAAAAAAGTAAAATAACCCTCCCAAATAGCGGGGGTTTTTTTAGTAAACAAACATAGTAGGGAGATGGTTATCTAATATCCTAATTTGTTCACTGCAAAAATCATATGGATACAATTAAAAAGGAGGGATAAATATTGGGATGTGTATGAGTGTGTTGAGTATGTTTGGGTGTGTTCGGAGTCAGTCACACGGAATACGGAAACGCCTCCGGGGTAGCTAATGGCGTCTTAACAGGGGGGTGAGATTATCAGACCAAACATTATTAAGGATCAGCGCGGCATAATAGCCTTGCCGGTATTGAGTGTGTACATTGCTTTTTTCTTTATCGTTTTTGTGTTAACGTGGGCCTTGGCCCAGGGCGCTAAGATTAAGGCGACTGAAACATACTACAATTTTCAGCAGGCGCTTGATTATGCAGTGTCTGAGCTAACAACAGGGAAGGAATATGATGTACGTCTTGAGCAATCAAAAGTAACAAGGGTATTTATGCTAAAGTTCAGCGAAATGCTCAATGCAGCACCTAGTGGAAGCAGGCTTACGCCGAGAGATTCAAGCTATCCAGGTCCAATAGACGTTGTATCAATAAGAGGAATCCGTAAAGGTGAGTCTATACCGGGAGGTCAGGCCAAGCAGGAAGGGTTTTACGCTGAAATAAGCGTCCCGGTGCTAAGGTGTAATGTACCGTTGATAGGTGAAAAGTATGTCACTGTCCCAATGGATTATTTTTCAGTTGTTCAGCCAATTGGTATATGAAATTGAAAGGTAGGTATTCAGGTATGTTATCAGACGTAGTTTCAACATATGGTGTAATGTTTTTGATCATGTTAGTTCTTGTGGGTGCTATGATGGCAATGGGGATGATCAACCAGTGGAGTATGCTCCACGCTGAAGCTGCTTACATCGCGTCAACGATGGCGAAGTTTGGGGGATACACTGATGTCGCCGCTAGTTCTTTGAGTTCGTTTTGCAGCGAAACAGGAATGGACGAATCAAAAATAACGAAGCAGGTGTCAGCAAGAGGGCCGGTAATGAGAGGTACCGTAATGTGGGTAAGGTTAAGCTATCCATTTGAGTTTAAAATATGTCCATCGCTGCCGGGGTTCACAGTGCCAATATCTGCAAAAGCATACGGCGTTTCAAACTACCTGTCCGGCACGCCGATAGCCGGTTCGGTATATGTAAATCCTTAAGCCTGGGAATTACCCAGGCTTTATTTTTAAGGGTCAAAATTGGGAGATGATGAGATGTTATTTGAGAGGTTAAAGCCGATATTCGTAGGTTTCAGGCTCATTTAGTACCTCATAAATAAAGCTGGCCTTTAGTTTCTGGGATTGCTCAATTTCTTCCGGCGTGTATCCTCGTACTTCAATGGGTTCCATTATCTCAGCCAGAGCATCACCAAGAATCTCCCAACGTTTCCATTGGGGCATTCCAGAAAATGCAGGAGAAACGACTATAAGGTCTATATCACTATACGGTCCTGCAGTGCCCTTAGCCTGAGAACCGAATAAATATGCACTTTGTGTTGGTATACCATTTTTATTAAGGACTGATAAGTAAGACTTAACAACTGTTGTTATTTTATTTGTTGTCTTAGGCATTTAATCACACCCTTTGCGGTATCAAGGTAATGTCTGGTTATGGAAGGGGGATAATCATTTATGGCTTGCTTTAGTTCTTCGGGATAGCGGGTCACGATTCCGGCTAGGCTCAGGCGGCTGACAAATTTTCTTTGGTCATCGGTTAATACGGATTCTGATAGTTTCATGAGGTTAATTAGATTATGGGTTTTGGGAGGGGTCTTACCGGTTTTTTCAACGGTCAAGGCCTTCAAAGCTTTTTCAACTGCAAGATGGCACATGAAAATCGCATAAAGATACCTTCCCGAAGCAAAAAGAATTTCTGCTGTATCCAAATCATATTCAGATTGGGTTAACCATTCAGCAGCTTCGGCAAGCATACAGTTTTTTCCACCATCCTTAGATTTATTCTACCATTATTAAAGCTAAAAATCAATTATCAACAACGAGAGGAGCTGATAATTATTGTCCTGGGAAGAAGTCGTTGGAAATGAGCAGGAACAGATTATTGAAGAAATCGCGGAGGAAATCACCCAGAAGAATCCCGGTATATTCGGCAATTCCTCCATGACGCCGGAAGAATACAGGGCAATCGAGCAGTTAGTAAGAACCGCCGTGGCATCGCACCCAAAAGTATCACCCGTGGAAGTAAGTGAAATTGTCACGGTAATAATGGGTCAGGCATCCGGTTACGGCCCCTTGCAGCCCTTCTTTGTGGGCAAAAACTCGCTGGAAGTAACCGAGGTAATGGTAAACCCCAGCACTGCCGGCCCCAGGGCGTTTTACGGCCGCAAAGGGAAACTGCACCCCATACCCAAAACGCTGTTCAGATCAAACAAAGAAGTAACCGAGTTTGTGCAAAAGATATGCGAAGACACCGGCCGGTTTTTCGGCGAAGACCGGCCCATAGTGGACGCCTGGCTTCGCGACGGCTCACGGCTGGCAGCGATGGGCTTTAAGGCTGCCCCTCTGGGTACCGCTTTTACTATCAGAAAATCGCCCCTGGTGCGCCCGCCGATGCCCCTGCATGTGCTTGTGGAGAATGGCATGTTTCCGGCTTTTGTGGCGAGGTTGATGGTCGAAGCTGTTATCAAGGGACATTCCAATTTCGGAGTGTTCGGTCGTACCGACAGCGGCAAAACAACAGTGTTAAGAGCTATGGGAAATCTATTTGACCCTGGTGAGAGGGTAATTGTAGGCGAAACAAGTTTCGAGCTATCGTTTCCACACTTGCCGAACCTGATCAACCTGGTAGAAGTGGGCTATGCCGATAAAAAGATTATAACAATGACGGTTATCTGCGAGGCTATCTTGAGGAACAATCCGGACCGGGCGGTTGTCGGCGAAATACGTGGCGGCGAAGTAGTGGCCGCGTCTGAAATAGCCGAGTCTACCTCCGGAGGTTTCTGCACCACCGGCCACGCGGGCAGCATTCGCGATTTTTGCACCAGGCTCCCGAAAATGTTCGAGCGCGGCGGCATGAAACTGCCCCTTGAACACGTCAACAACCAGGTAAGAAGCATGTTTGATTTTCTGTTCTTCTTCGATAAGGCATTTGACGGTAAGAGAACACTTCTAACAGTGGTTGAAGTAACCGATGACCCCGTTAATCCCTTTAACACAATAATAAGGTTTGACGAGGATGAATTTGCTTCAACCAACGGTAAGGTTAGAAGGTGGATCTACGAAAACCCGGTCACCCAGAAAAGACTTTCGAGATTGGCTTTCAGGGGAGCAAAAAATATAGCCAAGTTTTCCGAAATAAAGGAAAAATATATTACCTGCGATCCTGATGAAACGGAGCAAATCAAAAAGGCTTACGGCCGGCAGAGCCAGCAGGAGAAAGTTGTGGACGACTTCTTAAATGAGTTGCTGGGGGGTAGTTAAATTGTTATTAGCCGTCCTGCTTATGCTGACTATCTTTACATTGCTGTATTTCTTAATTACCGGAGAACTACCTGCGCAAGAAAGAGTCAAACCGAAAAAAATAGCCGAACATGCTATACCGCTGGCAATTGCTGCGGTGTTTTTTACTGGCGGCTCACTTGTTTTTATGTCTCCTTTGTCCGGTTTCTTAAGCGCGGTGTTGGGCTGGCTGCTGGTAGCCTGGTTAAAAGACTATCTAAATAAAAGAGAGTACCGGAAAATAAAAGAAGGCTCAAGGGACTTCATATCTTCCGCAACAGCGCTGTTGCGGTCGGGGCTGGCAATGCCGGAGGTAATCAATAAAACAGCCGCCCAACTAAAGCCTCCGCTGTCAGAAGATTTTCAGGCCATGTATGCAAGATACGAGATGGCCGGATCGAAATTCCCCAAAATGTTTAAAGATCTCGCCGCCAAATACGGTGTCCAGGAGTTTGACGCCATATCCAGCATAGTGTCCGCCACGGAGTATAGTGGCGGGGGGCAAGCCGCGGCAAAAGGCTTTGCCAGGCTGGGAAGCGCCCTGCGGAAAAGGGATAAGTTACTGGCAGAGCGGGCGAAGGAAACCATGGAGCCTATGATCGCCGCCTGGGTGGTAATTGTGATGATGCTTGCCGGGATAGTAGTTGACGTTACATTCTTGCGCGATATGTTCCAGGATGCCGCGGCCAAGCTGGTCCTGTCGGCAGCTCTTGCCTTGACGCTTTTAATGCTGGTCATGGCCAGGAAACTGGGCCAGTCGAAAGACCTGGATTAAATAAGGGGGTGAATGTTATCGTTTTTTTATTCGGGCTGTTGTTTGTGTCACTGTTTATATGCTTTTACTACATTCTCGCGCCCATCGGAGGTTATAGCCAGGCGGAGTCCACAATAGAGTCGCTTAAATGGCGGCTCATGGAACGCCTTGAACGGAACGCGGATAAGTTAAAAATTGCCGGTAAAAGCATGGAAGAGGTGGTCAAGGGAACCATTATCCTGGCCATCTTGTTTGCCGCAATAGGTTTCATGGTGTGTTTGCTGATCAAGAAAATCTACCTGGCCTTCGCTGTTGTCCCGCTGATGTTTATCGCGGGTTGTTTTGTGTCGGAATGGTCAGCGTTGAACAGCTACAGGAAATGGCAGGGGCGGTTAGCCGAAGGGATCACCATATTGGTTGATTTTATGCCTGCTTTTCTGGAGTTGCCTACATCAACAACACTGTCTGCTATTGAGCAGACAGTGTTGTTTCTGCCCGAACCGTTAAAGAGTGAGGTATCGCGTTTACTGGATAATATTAAACGCACCGGCAAAGCAAAGGAAGCGTTTGATAAGCTTTCGGCCAGGGCCGGGGAACGCTGCATTGAGGCGATCTGCAGCCGTCTTGCTACCGCCTGGGACAGTACCATCACACCAGACATATTCGACGATCTGCGCGATGAGGTAGAGATAGCAGGGGAACTGGCGGCAGCCAGAAAAACATCTGCCAAAAGCGGATTGTTTGCCATGATCGCGGTGCTTGGTCTTTTCGGAGGCATGCTGGTAGCGGGGTACCCAGTAATGAGGTGGATATTGCAGTACGTTTCAGGGGGGTTTGGGAATTAAAAAATTCTTGAAATTGATTTTCGAGTTGCTGCTTACTATTATAGCCGGAATTGCCGGTATGTATTTGTTGTTAAAAAATCTAAGAAAACTATTTTAGGAGGCCAATTAAACTATGTTGAAGAAAACAATCAAAAAAATCGTTTCCGTGGTTAATAACGAAAAAGGTGAGCTCAAAGCTATGGTGTGGACGATCGGCGCGGCACTTGTCGTTGTTGCTATAGTACTGCTAATGATAAACTATGCCCCGGACACTATCCATGATCTCTGGAATGCTGCAACATCACACTTGCGAAGACAACTCGGTTTCTAGTAATAGTTATGGGCACAAAAGGAAGAGACCTGCTATTTTGGCAGGCCTTGATCGCTGTGATAACGGCCGCAATTTTATTAGTTGCAGGCGTTGTTCCCAGGATGGCATCATGGTCATACTTAGTCATTTTACTGCTAGTGTTTAAATTTTACTTCATCGACATGCCGGCAGCTATAAAATATTCCAGAAGGGCTGGGCTGGAGGCAGTTGTGCTGTTACCGCTCAATAAATACTGGGCTAAAATATTGCTACTTATTGGCGGTATTAAGTTGGGCAATTGGAAAACAGCATACGAGATCCATATTGTCATAACCAGTGAAAATCCAATTGAAATAAGGAACGCGGTAGAGAGGGACATTCTTAAAATAGCGCGCGGCATGAACGGGCTGTTCATCTGGGAAACAAAGATGGCCGTACCGAAGGAAGTACGAAAACTCATTAAATTAAAAGAACAGCAAAACGATGGATTCTGGCGTAAAGGCGGGTGGTTTCCCCCGCCTCTCCCTTTTCTTTCACCGAGCCTAATAAAAGGCAAAAAGGTGATAAGAAGAGGAGCTGTAGTTAACAAAATTATTTGTTAAGGGGGTATTTTAGCTTGAAAAAACCGGTAGTAATCGGCCTGTGCTTATTTCTGGCAGTAGTGTTTACGTTATTGATCCAACTTAGCGCCAATAAGAAATACGCACAGGCCACAAGAACCGTGGACGGATACCGGGCGGCGGAGTTTATCGCCGCCGGCCAGGAAATAAAACCAAGCGATATTGAAAAGGTAAAAGTGCCCGAATCAGTAGCCGGAGTTGATACAGGAGAAGTGGAGGGTAAGACCGCGGCCGTATCAATGGTAAAAGGTCAGTATATCTACAAAGACGCTCTAACCGATACTAAAGGGATACGGCAGGGGTATGTCGGCGTCTATATTCCAACCGACCTATCTTCGTCAGCCGGCGCTATAGCCGGTGATACGGTGGATGTGTGCGCCGTGGTAAAAACCGGCCAAATCGTTGAAGGAGCTGTGATATATGAAAACGCGCGGGTGTTATCCAGCGTGGATAGCAGCGGCAACCTGATAACACCGGGGCAATCGTCCGGTGTTGGCGAACTTGCAGGTAATACCAGGGTAGCGGCGGCAGTACAGGTTGAAGTGCCGCAGAACCTAGAGGCCCGGGTTGTTCAATTGGCCTCCCAAAAGGCACTATACCTTGTTAAGAAATAGGTGGTAATTTAACGAAAGAGGAAATATTTAGTCAAATCATTAAGCTGTTTTATTATTATCAGACGATACCTTTTTTGACAAAATTCTTTGAATTTCATAACATGGAAAAAGGTGTGATTATAGCGAACAAGTATTCTTTTTAGCCTTAATGGGGGTGAGTATGCGGCTTTGAATGTGCTAACGAAAATCGAAAGACTTAAAGCAAAAATGAACAACCTGGCAGCTGCAGGAGCCGATTACGAGCAAATATTGAAGGTCAGCCAGTTGCTTGATGTATATATAGTTCAGTACCAAAAAGCTATGCTGAACAAATTTCGCGCCGGCGAGTCTACTAAAAGTAATAATTTGCAGTCGGTAGGTTGATACCAACTAAAATAAGGTACACAATCACGAGCTTTACAACGGCTCGTGTTTTTCTTTTTAAGAGGTGATTTTCAATGAAAAAACTGCGCCTGGCCAACTGGACATACATTTCACCGCACCGCATTTTCCCGGGCGAGTCAATGGAGGACCTGACGATCCAGTGGCCGGCATTCAATGATGATGCTTATCGTGATCAAATGACCGGACTACCGAACAACCGCGCATACAAATGCGCTATAGAGATAGCAGTAAAGGAGGCAGACCGTCAGGGCGCCGGGTTCGGCCTGATCATACTTGACGTTGATCATTTTAAGCAATTCAACGACACCTACGGCCACCAAGCGGGAGATGCTGTGCTTGAAACATTCGCGAAGGTGGTAAGCGGTGCCGTGCGTGAGAACGACCTGATTGCGCGTTACGGGGGCGAAGAGTTCGTTATCATCACACCGGCGTTTAATAAGGTGTTCGGAGTTGGCGAAAGGGTCAGACTTGCGGTTGAAAAGACTGTGTTTCGTCTGCCGGAAAACGAAGTTTCAGTCACTTGCTCATTCGGGTGTTCGGTATACCCGAACGATGCGGCAGATGCCGGTCAACTTTTTAAGGTAGCTGATGAAAACTTGTATCAAGCAAAAAATAACGGGAGAAACAGGGGGTATGGTAAATGCTCTGCGTAGTAGCAGCGGAACGGGAGTTTGCAGAAAAAGTAAGAGATAACCTTAAAAGCATGAAAAAATTCAGCGATTGGGATTTTGAAATCTGTGCGAGTGCATGGGATTTAGAATCGCATATAGACACCCGGCCGGACGTGCTCCTGTTGGGGCGCAACCTGCCTGGGGAAAATCCTCACGAACTCCTGAAGCACGTTCCTACAATGTTCTCGTCTACGCACCTGGTGCTTATGGTGGGTAGGCTTGACGAAAAAGCCAGGCTGTACGTCCGCGAGGCCGAAAAAGCTGGGCTAACGAACATTGTCACCGGTGAACTGCCGGACCATCCCGGCGACCGTCCTTACACACTGGTAGCTGCGATGACCTCCAACCGGGAGGGGATGCCTATTATTGAAGGTGAAATACGCAACGGTGAAATCGAAGCCGCATCCGAAATAACCGAATCCAAATCGGGAGGTTTTAGCGGTACTATTGCAAGTAAATCGGAAGATGTGGTTGTGAGTGAGGTTAACACAGGAGCAAGGATTGAGCAAAGTGATAATAGCGACTATCCTGTTGTGAGTGAAAGAGAGAAACCATTTTTTGACCAGGAGTTAATCGCTGAAGAAGAAATTGAAAGCACTTTTAGCCCCAAGATAGTTTTCGGTAACCTTGGAGGGGTCGGTAAAAGCACAACATCAGTAACACTTGCTTCGACCGGCAGAAAAGGATTACTGATAATGCCTGTTGCGAATAAGGGAGGGGTCGGTAAAAGCACAACATCAGTAACACTTGCAGTGGCCTTGTCCGAGGCGGGACTAAAAACAACAATTACCGACTTGAACTTCGGGAGTCCCGCCGTGAAAGGGTTTTTTCAACTTGAGCCTAAAATGGGCATAGAGATGCTGTCAGGCAGGAAGAAAGGTTTGCGCCCGTTGGTGGAGCATCTGCTGTTAGACACTCGGTATACAAACCTTAAAGTGTTGCCCGGGCCGGTGGATATTACCGTTCTACCGGAGAACATATTCAATCAGGGTGAGTTAGCGGCAGTAATCAGTGTATTACAAGAAATAGCCGATGTTGTTATTGCAGACACACCGACGGAGTTTTGGGACAGACCATGGCTTCCGGAAGTGTTTGAAATGGCAGACTTGATACTTGCGGTAGTTGAACAATCGAAATTCTCAGAAGAAGACTCAAAGGTATACGCCCCGTTTATCCTTTCAATGAACGTCGCTCCGGAGAAAATTAAATTGGTGCTGAACAAGTATTCGCCCAAACTTCATAACGCGAGAGAGATTGAAAGGAAATTCAACGAAGGCTTGCGGAAAAGGGTACCGTCCAAACAACTGCCACGGGTGATCGCAACCATACCGATGGACTGGGACGCCCACGGGCTAAAAGGCTATAAAGGTGAAGTAGTCGGTCTTGACGACCCGCGCAGCCAGTGGCACAAACTCGCTGCCGGCATCGCTGAAATGGCGGGGAAGGACTACAAAAAACCCACTGTTAAAGAAAAGCCAGGCTTTTTAAATAAACTATTCAAAAAGAAGGGGTAGGCAGGTATGAAAAAAAGTGACTTCGCCAGGATCAGGACTATGTCCGAGTATCTTGAGCCTGAATCAATAAAGCCGGTATTTCCGGATGTGCCCTTGGATGTAATTCGCGGTATTATCAGTGGAACAATAGATGAAAGCGATATCTGTACCGAAACCAGTGAGCACTGTGAAAAAACCACTGATGGACTTAGAATCATCGAAAGACGCAGGTATGTAAGAAATAAGACCGTGACTGCCGTGTCGCCGGGCGGTGGCCACGGGAAAAGCGTGCTGATGTCGTCCCTGGCCCTTGCGGCCGCATCCCGTTCAAAAAGGCCTTTGATGGCAGTTGATTTTTCAGAGTTTCCTAAGATGGCGTCTTACATGGGCCACAGCCCGACAATTGGCGCCTTAAACGGTGAATTCATACCAACGCTTAACGACTGGCAGACAGAAAGCAAAATTTACAACGGTGGCTATGTCCAACCGCTTGACAACCTGCACCTTGTTCCCGGCGCAATATCAATAGACATGCGCAGAAAAATAACTGACGATACCTGCCTAAGTCTTTTAAGATATTTTCAAAGCAGTTACGAGCTGGTGTTTTACGACCATGACCGTATATCAGAAAACCTGCTGCGCGAAACTGACTGCATATTTATTGTGGTGACACCAGAAACAGCATCGCTGGAAAGCCTGTTGCAGTTAATTCCCATACTAAGCGATCTGTCAGTCGTTGATAGGTGTTCTCTAGTTATTAATCGCGGTAAAGGTAGTATTGAAAGTTTTAAGAGAGAGGTAAGAAAACTGCTGCCGGCAGACGTGGAGATAGTATCACTGCTACCGGAAGAGCATGAATTGTATAAAAACGGTGAGCACGTTGTTATGAGGAAGCCCGACTCACCTATTGTAAATGAAGTAAATCACCTGGTGGATTATCTCTGCCCCGAGTGGAAAGGCAACGGCAAAAATATAAAAGATGGCGGTTTTTTTAGGGGTGTAAAATTGACAAAAATGTTGAGGAATTTAAACTGGCGGCGATAATTCAGCATACCAAGTATTATGATGCCTACCTTTACTCAAGGTGGCTTTTTTATTTTTATAGGGCTATTTACAAACTTTTTCGAAGGGGGTGACTACTAAAACCACCAGGTAAACTAACGTTCTATTAAAACCACCAGGTAAACTAACGTTCGTAAAACCAAGCTCAAATTTCAAAAGGAGGAGATAGCATGTTTAAAAAAATTTATCAAGCGCTGGTCGTTACGCTGTTCTCGGTATTTATGCTCGCAGGAGCCGCCCTTGCAAGTGATTACCCGCCCGATAAGGAAGTCACTGGCCTAACCGTAACACCTGCAAAACTAAGTATGAACGTAGGTGATACTTACCAATTTAAAGCGACGGCGAAATACATCGACGGCACCACTTTTGACGTAACCGAGTACGTTGACTGGGAAGTTGACGACACCTGGATCGCAAAGGTTGACGACCAAGGCAAAGTTACAGCTAAACTTGCAGGCGAAGCCACGGTAACGGCCAGCTACGTTTACGGCAAAGAAGCGAGCGCCGACATTACCATACGGTATAAAGTGCAGTCTTTGACCGCTGATGTTGACAAGTTACAGCTCGCACCCGGCGAGGAAACAGAGATAGCAGTGATTGCCGACTACGGGGACTTTACCGAGGATGTGACCTTCGAGGCAGTATGGACAAGTACCAAGCCCGCCGTGGCAAAGCTGGAGGGCAACACGGTTATCGCGGGCAATACCGGTACCACAACGCTGACCTGTGCCTACATGGGCTATATCGTGAAGATCGCTGTCACCGTGGAAAAAGAGATTGACTACCTGGAGGCCTCCCCGGACGACATTGAAATACCTGTCAACAGCGGGGCAGTGCCAGTTAAAGTTTACGCAGTATATACCGATGATACAAAGGAAGACATCACATCCAAATGCACCTTTGAGTCAAACAACACGGCAGTTGCCAAGATGAAGGGCAATTCAGTAGTACCGGTTGCCCTGGGGTTTGATTTAATTACCGCTACTTACGGTGAAAAATTCGTTGACGTGCCTGTTGAAGTGAAAGGCGCCCTAAAAGCAGTGGTTCCCAGTATTAAATCCGTAACATTGAAGCCGGGCGAAACGTACAGCGTTGCCTCAACGGCGGTTTACACCGACGGCTCACAGGAAGATGTCACCGGCAGCATAAAGTACTCCACAAACCAGAAAAAAGTGGCCCTGTTTGAAAACGGCATTATCACCGCGAAAGCAAAAGGCTCAACCACTGTCGTTGGTAAATACGGAAACAAGTTCTACAACGTTCGAGTGACTGTTAAGTAGAACTGTGGCGACGCAACTGGTCACATTTTAATAATGGGGGTGCATTATGAAAAAAAAGATATTGTTTATAGGGCTTTTGGTTATTTTACTGTTTGCATTTGCTGGTATTGCTCATGCTGATGTTAAAAAGCTTACAGTATCTGAAAAGTCGCTAACTTTATTCGAGGACCAGGAGAAGGAAATAACTGTAACAGCGCAGCAGGCGGACGGCACTACCGCAGACGTAACAGACACCTGTGAATACACATCAACTGACGAGAATATAGCAAGTGCCTCAAGAGGCGTTGTTTATGCCAATGAACCCGGAAAAGCTTCAATTACGATCACGTATGAAGGGAAAAAAGTCAAGCTGAGCGTAGTGGTTAAGCCCCAAATAACAGGTTTGGATCAGAATAAATCGTCATTGCTGCTGCCGGCGGGGGCCAGCGAAACCGTCAAGGCATACGCCGTATCTGGTTCGCAAAATATTGATATTACAAAAGACTGCGTTTGGCACAGCGACAACGAAGACGTTGCAACTGTGAATAACGGCAAGATAACCGCTGTCAGCAAGGGTACCGCGACGATCACTGCTTCTTACGACCCTTACAACGACAGCAGGTTTCAACCGCTGCAGTATAGCGTTGAAGTAGTTACTCCGGTAAAAAGCCTGACTGCAAGCCCAAACAGCCTGGTATTAACTGTAGGCCAGTCAGTTAACTTTACCATAACAGCCAACTACTCAGACGGTGTGGTGGAAGAAGTAACTAACCAGGCAACATTCAAGACTGGTGTAAAGAACAAGGTATCAGTGAGCAGCGGTAAGATTACGGCGCTTTCTCCCGGTGAAGTGACAGTGGAGGCCATGTATGCCAACAAGAAGGCGACAATCAGTATAAGCGTCATATCGAGTATAGAGAGCCTGGTAATCCAGCCGGAAAGCGTAAGCCTGGTTACCGGCCAGAGCAAGACTTTAAAAGCGAAGTTAAAGAGCGGCGGCAAGTACATCGACGTTACCTCCAAATCTGACTGGAGCACTTCCAATAGCGGCGTTGCCACTGTGAGCGAAGGCAAGGTTACTGCCGTTGGTGACGGAACGGCCAGGATTAGCGCAATCTATGGCGATCTGACGGCTAACGTAGACATCGCGGTAGAACAGGAAATAACCAGCCTGACCAGTGACGTGAAAACTATAGAGCTGACCAGTGACGATCCGACTGCTAATGAAAGTCAGGTAAACGTGTCGGCTGTTTATACTGACAGCTCACAGGAGGACATTACCGACAAGGTAACATGGAAACTAAGCAATTCAAAGAATGTAACTGTAAGCAAGCGCGATACCGGCACGTTTATCAAAGCTACGGTTCCCGGTGAATACAAGGTTACTGCGATCTACCAAAACAAGAGCTACACCTTTACTGTGAAGGCTATGAAGACGATCCTTTACCTTACACCTAGCGCGACAAACTTAAGCCTGTCAACCGGCAGCACGGCCAAGTTGACGGTTTACGGGGCGCACAGTGACGGCACTCAGACTGACGTGACAGAGTTGTGCGATTACGTTTCGTCTGACACCAATATCCTAACGGTGGATAAAGATAAAGTGACTCCGGTAGCAGCGGGCAGCGCGAATATTATTATCAGTAAGGGCAGCCTGTCACCGCTGGTTATACCGACAACAGTGAACACTCCGGTGCAGAGTATGAAGCTATACATCGGCACCAAGGAGTGCGACTACAGGCAGGCAATAACCGGCGACTACTTTAACGCAACTGCCAAGGTGAGCAGAACAGACACGGAAAGCGGCGCTTGGGAAATCGTAAACCCGTCCTGGTCGTCATCGAATACCAGGGTGGCCACAGTCAGCTCATCAGGTAACATAAGATGCCTTTCCACCGGCAGTGCAACTATTTACGCCCGGTACCAGGGCAAAACGGCCAGCATTACAGTGGACGTGATGGATAAGTACCTTACCCTGTCACCTGCGGTTAAAAGCAGCAGCACTTTTGACCTGACTATTGTGGGAACTGGTGTAACGGTATCCCAAAGCACCCAGGTGCTTGCCGGAAGCCGGGAGCTTGAAGTAAAGACGGTTACAGCGCCCAGCACCATCGTTGCAACAGTGCCGGACACTTTAGTACCGGGAGTTTACAATATTTCATTGGTAAACGGAGCGGAAACTGTGACTGCCAAGAAGGGGCTGACGGTCCTGCCCGTGCTGGCAATGGCTTCGGCCAACACCAGTATTGACGGCAGAACGATAGAGGTGCTGATGAACCAGCAGGTAACCGTAACCAACAACGACGGCTTTACCCTGACAATACTGAACGGTCCGGCAGTAAACGTGTCCGGAGTAGCCTTGAAGTCAGGTAATGACAAGGTTTTAGTGCTCACACTTGACAGGGCGATAACAAAGAATTCCGTTGTAACGCTGAATTACACCAGGCCCGGCATAGCTAACGTAAAAAACCAGCTTAACGAAGAATTATCGACATCCTCTGTTACAGTGACAAACGCTGTGGCTGACTTATTGCCTCCGTACTTCGTCAGCGCGGCAACTACCACTGACGGCAGCGCGGTAGACGTTACCTTCAGTGAGAACGTTAAATATACCGTGCAGTCCGGGTTCAAGCTCAATATCAACGGCGCCGGTTACACCGCCGCCAACATATCCAGCTTTTACAGCAGCTCTACGGATAAAAAAGTGATCAGGATACTGTTAAAAACGCCGGTGTCCGTCGGTGACACGATTAAATTGAGCTACACAAAAACTACCGGCGACGTTAAGGATGAGAATAATAACCTGCTGAGTAGCTTTACCGATAAGACAGTAATAAACAATACAGTGGTATCCGGCGGCACTGTTCCGACCGGGATGATCGTAACAGGCGTAACGCTGAACTTAAGAGTTGGAGATCCGGATGAGAATAAAGTAATCTTAACCGGCACCGGCTTAAACAGCAATACTGCAAACGATGTTGATTTTACCAAGATAGAGATTATCGACCCGAACATTTACAGTGGCGATCCGGTAGCGTTGACAACGGGGACGGTCGACTCCATTGCGGCAACTGAAATTAAGCTTACCCTTAGTGCTGCCGACAGGGTGACATTTGCTGGCGTGAGCAACGGCGACACAGCTTTTGCTAACCTGCTAAAAGGATGGCTTAAAAACGCAGATGGGCCGTCCAACGATGCAGACGTGTTTGGTATACCATGCACGGTAGTTAAGTAACAGTAAAAAACCCGCAACGGTCAAGTGAGTGCTGGGGCGGGTTTTTTCTATTTATTGAGACTTAATTTTTGGGGGTGGTCAAAAAACATAGTCAATCTTAACCTGTATGCGCCACGATAAATAACGTATCAAGAAAGGAAGGTGAATTCCCTGTATGCGTGGGAAAAGAATTAGTTCGTTGAGAATGTTAATACCAATAATGCTTGTGTTGACAATGGTACTGAATGTATTTTCGTTCAACTTGTTCCCCTTAAAGAAAGCCGAGGCATCAGTAATACCGATGGTGTCAGGAGGAACTTTCCATTCACTTTTTCTTAAATACGATGGTACTGTCTGGGCATGTGGAAACAATGGTAATGGTGGACTTGGTGATGGTACCACAACTAACAGATCAACCCCAGTTCAGGTGATAGGTCCTAATGGTATTGGCTATTTGACCGATATAGCTAAAATTGCAGCAGGTCTACATTGTTCTATAGCCCTGAAAAATGATGGCACCGTCTGGGCATGGGGAGACAACGGGTATGGTAAACTTGGTGATGGTACTACAACTAACAGATCGACTCCTGTTCAGGTATCTGGATTATCAAACGTGACTGCAATAGAGGCTGGAGCAAATCACACTCTTGCTCTTAAGTCCGACGGCACCGTATGGACCTGGGGACGTAACAATTGCAGTCAACTTGGAGACGGTACCACTACTGACCGCTATACACCCGTTCAGGTCAAAGGACCGAATGGTGTTGGTTATCTAGACAACGTAATTGCAATATCAGGAGGTGCTTTACACTCTCTTGCGCTTAAATCAGATGGCACTGTATGGGCCTGGGGATACAATGATACCGGTCAACTTGGAGACAACACCACGACACTAAGATCAACACCCGTCCAAGTTCAAAACTTGAGCAGCGTAACAGCAATATCAGCAGGGGGTAAGTTTTCCTCAGCTCTTAAATCTGACGGTACTGTCTGGACATGGGGGGAAAACACATACGGGCAACTTGGTGACGGAACAACAACTAGTAGATTAACTCCAGTTCAGTCATCCGGTCTAAGTGGAATTACAGCAATATCAATGCGTAATGGTAGAAAATCCATTGCTTTGAAATCTGACGGTACTGTCTGGACTTGGGGATGCAATTACTCTGGTCAACTTGGAGACGGTACCACTACTGACCGCTATACACCCGTTCAGGTCAAAGGACCGAACGGAGTTGGTTATCTAACAAGTGTGGTATCGATTTCTAATAGCGGTAATTCAAGTGGGAATCACACTCTTGCGCTTAAATCAGATGGTTCCACATGGACCTGGGGTATAAATGATTATGGTCAGTTGGGTAATGGTACAACAAACTATAGTTATACTCCTGTACAGGTACAGAACCTCGTCTTGTCGGCAGCAACGCCCACAGTAACAACAACCACCCCAACCAACGTAACATCTACGACAGCCATAGCAGGCGGTAACGTTACAGCCGACGGCGGTGCGGCGGTATCTGAGAGAGGTGTGGTTTACGCTACAACGGCCAATCCAACCATTACAGACAGCAAAGTAA
>JGI12104J13512_1001236_pt1 | contig 19461 bp, 23 predicted proteins | sample TerdegcTABiofilm_FD_13512 | JGI IMG/M metagenome (IMG submission 13512)
GGCTCGGATACTTATCCCCTGCTGCCTATGAACAGGAGTACTACAGAAAGAGATGTGCAGCATGAAGATTATTGGTGTCCACTATTGACATCAGGGGTCAATGCAACAGGGTCGCGTAGTATAGCTTCCCACGAACGCAAAAGGAGTTCCCGTGAATAAGTTAGCCGATCAAAAATCAGCCTATCTGCAGCATGCTGCCCATCAAGAAATCAACTGGTATCCCTGGGGCGACGAACCCTTCGAGAAGGCGAAACGCGAAGACAAGCCTGTCTTCCTGAGCTCTGGGGCAATCTGGTGCCACTGGTGTCACGTCATGGCAAAAGAGAGCTTTGAAGATCATGAGGTGGCGCAGATCCTCAATGATAATTTTATCGCCATAAAACTCGACAGAGACGAAATGCCCGATATTGATAGAAGGTACCAGCAGGTCGTGGCCGCCATGGGCTTTGGTGGCGGTTGGCCTCTCAGCGTCTTTCTGACTCCAGACAAAAAACCATTCTATGGCGGCACCTACTTCCCGCCGAATGAAGGATTTGGGAGGCCTGCGTTCAAAACAATACTTTTGGCAATCGCCCAGCTCTACCGGACACAGCGTGATCAGGTCAGGGAAAGCGGCGAACAGCTCTTCAATATGCTCAAACACAAACCCCTTGTCGCCGGTGAAATACGTGAATCACTGATCGACGAAGGTACAAACATACTCATGAAGTCGGCCGATACGCTCTACGGCGGGTTTGGAAGAGCGCCGAAATTCCCCATGTCAGGGGCAATCGAGTTCCTTCTCGGAAGATATTTTTTTACCAGGGATGATGCTCTTGGGGCAATGCTCAAAAAAACGCTTACCTCGATGGCGCTGGGCGGATTCCATGATCAGCTTGCAGGAGGATTCCACCGGTACTCAACAGACCAGGCATGGATCATCCCCCATTTCGAAAAAATGGCTGACGATAACGCATGGCTCCTGAGAAACTACCTGGATGCATACAGTCTCTTTGGCCATCCTTATTTCAAGGAGGTTGCGGAAGGCATCATCAGCTTCACACGAAGCGAGCTTTCACACCCGGACGGAGGTTTCTATGCAAGTCAGGATGCCGATGTCACGCCTGATGATGAGGGTGGGTATTTTACCTGGACAGATGACGATTTCAAAGAGCTGCTTTCTCCAGAAGAATATTCGGTGCTCGCCCCCTACTTTCTCCACGAAAAAGCTATGATGCATCACGATTCATCAAAGCGCGTGCTCTCTATCGAGAAACGCCTTGAGGATGTGGCAAAAGAGATTGGTATGGACGCCGATACAGCCCACACGATCCTTGAACAGGGAAAGAAAAAACTCCTCGCTGCCCGGGAAAAACGGACAAAACCTTTTATTGACAGCGCTCTGTACTCTTCCCTCAACGGCATGTACATCGCTTCTTTTCTGAAGGCTTACCGGGTGCTCGGGGATGAAGAGATCAAAAACTTTGCCCTCGCAAGTCTCGAAAAAATTCTTGCCATCAATACCGATGATAACACAGTGTTTCATGCCCCCGGCGTAAAAGGTCTCCTCGATGACCACATCCACCTTATCGATGCCCTCGTAAGCGCCTATGAAGTGACTGGCGATACCTCATATCTCGAGAAGGCAGATCAGTTCATGACCCGAACAATAGAACTCTTCTGGGATGATGACGAAGGCGGCTTTTTCGATACCGCCGAAGAGGTCCTCGGCACACGGCTTAAGGGCATTGAAGACATCCCCCAGCCATCGGCAAACTCTCTTGCAATCATACTGCTCATCAAGCTGGGCTTCATACAAGACAAACCTGGGTACCGAACGCTGGCCGAGAAAGCCCTCAGGGTATTCTCATCGTGGGGACAAACTACCGGTGTCCACGGCGGATATTATTTCAGCGCCCTCGATGCATATTACAACGGGCTTGGGCTCACTGTGAATACATCTGCAGGCACAGAGCTGGCGAAGACAGCACGATCGTCGTTCCGTCCGTATACAACCCTTGCCTATAGAGAAGAGCAGGGATATATCTTGCCCTGTGGAGGAAATATCTGTTATGAACCGATACAGGACCCGGCCGTTCTGAAGAAATTCATGTCATCACCAAACATCAGTAATGCGTGACTCGTAAACCGTGATCAGTTTTTTCTAACCCGTTACTCGTTACTGATCACGCATTACGGCTTTTTTACTTCCTTTTCCGCCCGTCCCGTCCTTCCCGCTCTTCCTGCCTTTCTCGCCTTTCCCATTGCCCATCGCCTATGGCCCATTACCTCCCTTTATATTATTTTCCTGGAAATTATTCGTGAATTCTGCTAATATTCTTTTCTCAATGGTCCCATAGTCTAGTGGCCTAGGACGCTGGCCTCTCACGCCGGAAACGGGGGTTCGAAACCCCCTGGGACTATTTCTCAAGAATTACAATAAGTTATAAATTACGGCCCGGTTCCAATCCCGGCTACAACCCAGCGGCGGCGGCTGTCCAGCTCCATCGTGACCCAGCGCACGTTCGGGTTATCGTGCCAGCCAAAGCATGGAATGGGGGCATCGGGCACATTTTCGACATACGCTTCAAGCGTGACCTTGAAGACGTGGCGTCTGCTGTTCCAGGATTCTACATTCGCCGGTTCGACCTTCATGACATGAATAGAGCGAATAGCGGAAAGCTGCCTGTGCCAGCCCTTGCGCTGCTCCGGCGTCCTCAGCATGGCGGGCGCCATCGACTTCATCGCCTCATTCACATCACGGCTGTTCACAATGGCAAAGAATTCCTCAAGGCTTGCCTGGCTGGCCCGCGATCGTTCATTCAGGTTATTTCGCGAAGCAATCCACGTATTACGGGCCTGAACCTCCCGTTCCATCTTGATGCCATAAACAGAGCAAACGCCTTGATCCTGAGCGGCACCCGCAGGAGAAACCCCGACAAGTGCCCACACCACATAATAAATAGCGATTATACCCACCCACTTCATTTTTTACTTCTGCCCACCATGATTTCCGCTCCTTTTTTTGGCTCATGGATTGTCATCCCTTCTGTTTTAGGGGAGACAAACCGTTCCTGCATGGCTAAATTTTAGGAAAGTTAGTCTGGTATGTCAATTGTTATTCAATAATAGTTTCCCGTTGACGCGTGGCATTGAAACACTCACTGTGCAGCAAAGATAATAGTCAAAGCATGAACAAGAAACATATCTCACGCCCGCTGCGCTCGAGCGCACAGGGAACACAGAGAACTTCGTTCTCGCCTGCACACTTGACGGCTTGCTCAAATCATATGGAAGAAGGAAGCCCGTCCCGCCTATGGCAGGACTATGAAAATGGATGCAGATATGAGTTACCCGTCCGCTGCAGCAGGTGTTTTGCTACTGCGGAGGATGCATACGTTTTTGGTTCTTCCCTTGAAGACCACAAGCAGAAAGAAATCTTGTGATACCGCTACGGCTCCCTGACCAGCCGAAAGCCAACAAAATTACTCCTGAAATTGGGCGAGTAACAAAACCGCCTGGCAGCCCTGCAGTCTCGCGATTCGCTTTGCCAGGAGCCGCCACGGGCCACACACCCTTGCCCTAAGGTTACTCCCTGAGGGTCGAATTGCGACCCCATAGGATACTCACCGTATTGATCGTTGCACCATTCGCAAACATTCCCGTGCATGTCATATAAACCCCATGCGTTCGGCTGCTTTTCCGCAACCGGATGGGTTGTTTTGCCTGAATTACCGCAGTACCACCCGATTTTATCCAAACAAGGATCGAAGCGCCAGAGAGCTTCCTCGGTAATCTCGCCATTAAAAAAAGCCGTCGCTGCACCCGCCCTGCAGGCATATTCCCACTCGGCCTCAGTCGGCAGACGATATGGATAGTTTCGTTTATTATTGAGGCGCCATATAAATTCCAGACAATCATTCAGGCTCACCCCTTCAACCGGACACTCTTCCCCTCCCTGAAGAAAGTTCGACGGATTGCTTCCCATAACTGCTTCCCACTGTTTCTGGGTTACCGGGGTTGTCTGGATAAAATATCCTTTTGTTACGGTGACTTCGTGTTGCATTTCGTCGCTTCGTCGACCCGGCTCATGTTCCGGACTTCCCATAACAAATGTTCCGGGCGAGATATATACAAATTGAGCATCTGAAATGCGGACTCCAATTTTTCGCGACAGTTTGGGACGCAAAACTTCAACCATCCCGGCTGATGGCTCACCCACGATTGGCTCGACAATCCTCTCAGTTGTGGCTCTCTCGGGCTCGGCCGGGACTCTTTGAGGCTCCACCAGTTTTCCCTCAGGTATGATCAAATCCCCCTCCGGCCGAGTCGGTACCCTTTCAGAAGGATAGACTTCTTTCATTTCTTCCCTGGCGAGAATATCGCATTCTATCTCTTCCAGTTTCGAAAAAAATGGTTTTTGTTTGTGTCGAATAAATCTCAATCTGGATCCTTTCTCAGAGAATCATTCTCGGGAATGATCAGTATCTGGCCTCTGTATATCAGGTTCATGTCATCAACCTTCGGATTGGCTTTAAGGATTTTTTTTAGTCCTTCGTTCGCATTTTCCGGGAAAAACCGGTATGCAATCTGGCGCAATGTGTCTCCATTTTTCACAATTATTCTTGTGGCGTTTTGAACGAATGAAGCCTGATTCTCCGGCTGAGGGTTTTTATTATCCGAAGAGATTGATGAGTCAAAATTTCCAGGTTTTTCCTTCGGAGACCCAGGCGCTTCGGTCTTCATGGCCTGCTTTGTGGCCGGCAGCGCTCCTCCGGTACCGCTCTGCTGATCATTCGCTGACATGGGAGCAGGCGTCGATGGAGGTGCCCCATGGGGTAATACGGATGAATACAACCCGTGCATGAAAAACTGAACCCTTTTCCCCAACCACCCCCAGTGTGCGGCCATCACGAACAAAGCCAATACCAGCGCACAAGCACCGAATGCGGCAAACGGTTTTATCATTTTCTTGAACAACGAAGAACCGTTTATACCAGACCTGGGCGTACAGAGGATATCGCTTTGCAGGACTGTGCTGGAAATTTTCAGGATCTCCTTGTTTACCTTTCTCTGTTTCTCAGTCATACAGGCTAGGAGCGCACTGTCACAAATCTGGTTGATGCTGCGCGGAACGCCATTTGTCATCGTGAAAATCAGTTTTTTGCAATTCGATTCAAAACATTCATCAAAGCGTGAACCCACCACCCTGAGCCGATGGTCGATATAACGTATTGTTTCGTCGGCATCCATGGGCGCAAGAAAACGGTTTATACTGATCCGCTGGCGCAGCTGACGAAGTTCGGGGCGATTCAGCTTGTAGCTCAGCTCATATTGCCCAAGGAGCAGAATCTGGAACAGCTTGTGCTCCTGGGTCTCAATATTGGAGAGGAGCCTGATTTCCTCAATGCTCTTTTTTGAGAGAAGGTGGGCCTCATCGATTATCAGGACAAAACTCTCTCCCTTGCGGCTGGCTTTTACCAAAGCATCTTTCACGTGATCAGCCAGATCAAGCACGCTTTCCCCTTCGGTGTCAAGGTGTAATTTTCCGGCAACATAACGCAAAATCTCAATGTAGCCGACATCGGGATTCATGATCATGATGGGATGCACAGAGCTCGGAAGATTGTTCAACAGGTGATTGATGAGCATGGTCTTGCCGGTCCCCACATCACCGCAGACCATGGCAAAACCCTTTTTCAGCCGTATGAAGTACAGGAGTGCTGCAAATACTTCCTTGTGACTGGCGCTGAAAAACAGGAACCTCTGATCCAGGTTGTTTTCAAAAGGGGATTCTGAAAATCCAAAATAGCTCGTATACATATATTCCTTTGACCGCCAATGATCGTCTCGCAGTCTTTAAAAGCAAGATCCAAGAACTGGAATATTGGTACTTAATGAGACATTGCTTTCTATTGAGTCAAATTTATTGTAATTTCGTTTGTATGTCAATATCTATCAGGCCCACAACAGTTAGTATGCATGGGGAGCATGCCTGAAAAAATAACCGCCTCTGGAGCAAGCGTCAGGGGTTCACGTTAAAGGCAACAAAAAAGGCAGAGTTGTTTTCGGCCCTGCCTCTTGGTTTGCCATGAGCTATGAGCTATCAGCTCTGAGCTAAGCGCTGCCTTTCCCGTTACTTCCTAAAAAACTTCCTCCGCAGCCCTACCAGCCCTACTAACCCAGCCCCGAGGAGCCAGACAGTTGGGGGTATGGGTGCTTGAGCCACAGTAACCAATTGGTCCTGGTTGTATATTGTTTTCCCGGTACTGTCTGTACTGGTAAGGTTTAAGACCATAACAGGGTATTTTCCATTGTTATCCAACTTGGCATTGTCCAAAGATCCAAATTCATGAATAAGTAAATCACGTATGACGGTATTTACACTTCCCCCTTCCTCCTCAAGATACCAGATTGCATTCTGAAGGACACCAGCTGAAGCAGCACGTCCAGCAAGTGAATAATCATACCCTGTAAGTGTTCCCTGGCTGAACTGATAATAGAGGTATGCCGATCCCACAGATAAAGGGTCGGGATGTGGCCCCCCTACCCCGCCATTAACCGCTGCTGTGTTCTCAATAAAATTGTAGCTTTTTCCAATACTGATATATTCATTCTTTTCCAGGCAGAATGACTGGATGCCTCCTCCAACCAAGGCAAAACTGCTGTAATACTTCATGTAAGCCCCAACATCACCTGTCAGCGTGAATTCTCCTCCAGGATACGTATAGTAACCAGTCGTCCAGTTAACTGTAACAGTGCTGGCCATAACGGGGAAGACAGCGATAATCATGATTAAAATGCTCAATAGAATCAAAAGTTTTTTCATTTCATATCTCCTTTCCTGTAAGTAAAAACTATCTTTTCCGGAACAAATCGCAGGGATGGGTCTTTTGATCATAAAACCTCCGTATGGAAAAAAGTCCCGCCCCTATTGTGTGCACCGGGTGCTACAATATTCTACTTACCCTAGAGATATTGTTTCCTTGCTTAAGGGCAATAACCATGCCACTGACGAGCTCACTCGTATGCACTTGATTTGTATAGCTTTTCACACATTTGGTCGCATTCTGTAGCAACGGTAGAGCTACAAAACTCATGAAATTACCTACGAAATATGTGGATCTGTTTGCTCTTGACATGCACATTTATGTTAGGTATTCATTTGGTTAATCCTGCGAGAAAGGAGGTTGATGCAAATGTGGCCATATAATACCGGTAAATCGTTCCTTGATCGTCTTCCTCATGACAGCGATCTCCTTGTTTCAATCAAAGAATCATTCAAAAAAAGTAACGTAACAATTGGCTTTTTTGTGGCAATCGGCGCGGTAAAATATTCAAAGGTGGCATTTTACGGTCAGGACGACCACGCATACCATGAATTCTTCATAAATGAGCCGGCAGAGATTCTCAACTGCACGGGAAACGTTTCTGAACTTGACGGAGAGATTTTTGTCCATGCCCATATCACCCTCGGGCTGAAAGATGGGAGCACCAGAGGCGGCCACCTTGTTGAGGGAACAAAGATCTTTGCCTGCGAGCTCTTTGGAGTACCCCTTGAAGGCGAACAGCTCACGCGTACCTTCGATGATATAACCGGCCTCAAGTTGTGGAATAATAAATAGGGCGTGCGGGAAAAACGGGAAAGGCGGTTTTTCTGGTGTTCGCGTTAATCGGGTTTTTCTGGTTAAATACCGAAAGAAACAAGATAAACGAAAGAAACTGAAGAAACGGTTTTTATCGAGAGGCAACGCGGAACGTGGATCGGAACATTCGGAATTAGGAAGCAAAGGGGCAAGGATGCGTCATGTAATCCCTGCCCCTATAATCCTATAATCCTTGAATCTTAATTACTTCACCCGTGCTTTCTGCTGGGTGATCTTGTATTCCAGCCCTGCAACCTTGATAATCGCTGTCCGTGCAACATTGGTGGTGTTTGGTGCAACAGTATAGCTGGTCGTGCCTGCTGCTTCTCCCTGTGATCCCGATGTTATGGTCACCCAGTTTTCCGTTGTGGATGCTTTCCATGAACACCCGTTCTGTGTGGACACCGTGAAACTGCCTGTGCCGCCTGTCGGTTTAAAGGTCTTGCTTGTTGAAGATAAGGTATATGTGCATGTAGTTGGAGGCGCTGGTGGATCAGGAGTCGGATCCACAGGGTCCGGCACAGGAGGAGGGTTATCCCCGTATCCATCATACGCAATAGCAGAGTACGCAAAATTAGTGGTTCCCCCTACCTCACTATATGCGATCATGAAGTAACCTGATTCACCCCAGCCGGTACCCCAACTGTTCTTTACGATGAAAGCCTGCTGTGCATCGTCATATCCTACGATCAGTACTGCATGAGCGCCTAAATACGAGCCGCTTACATAGCTGTACACTCCGCTCCGGTAGCTGTAGAAATCGTTATAAACATAAAAGGAAGCAACAACTGGGCCGTAGGCGTAGAGGGCATTCTTTATGTCCTGCACCTTTTGCGAGCCTGTTGAAGTGCTTGCCGTATGCCAGCCTTTGACCTTATATACGGTTGCCGTCCCGTTCTGCCAGTCAGCGCATGCGTTGCTGCAAACATTATTGGTAGCCGTATACGCAAAGCAGCTCTCCACGGGAAGCCCGTAGTCACGGATATAATTTGAGGCACTCGCTGAGTAACCGCCCGAACAGCTCCCTGCCCCGCTGCAGGAGACGAGAATCTGCTCTGCCAAATCAACCTGTGTTCCGTTTGTTCCCATCATCGCCTGCGACTCAAGGCCCGCGGTAACAGCAAAAGCCCAGCAGCTCCCACACGATCCCTGGTTCTTTACGGGTGAGACATATGATATCCCATTAAAATTTCGCCAATCCACCGTTGCAGGGGCCCCTTCAACGGTCGCTAATGGGACCGTGTTTGACGTATCACCCGCAATCGCAGCCAGATCTCCGTCATCCTTGTGGCCCAAACGCATCTTCTTTTCCTTCATGGTCAGCCGGGAAACCGATGTCTCGTCAGCATGCCACTTGGCACCCCTGGCTTTAATTTCATGCCTGATTTGTTCTAATTCTTCCGTGTCCGCCCGAACAAACTCCCATGTGACGAGCAGTGCAAAGACCGCTATCATCATCACTATACTGCCCTTGAAGAATCTCTTTTTTGTCCAGATCATGTTTGGCTCCCTCCCATTTCTGTATTAAATGATGCGGACCTTCAGGAGAAACGAGTCCGCTGCCTTCTCTTTCCCTTCCCAGGGTCTGAAGTGGATAAACTTGAGTTCCGATCTGCCCTTTTCTTTAACACGGATGAGCCATATCTTCTTTACAGGCGCTCCGACAAGGTCCGGTTTCTCCGGGGGTTCCGGCGTCTTCACGTTCACCACATCAAAATGCTTTGCGTCGGGACCCTGAATTTCCCATGTGTAGCCTGCGGCACCTGCCTGTTCAAGCTCCACCCGAATCATTGCGCCAGACCTCACCTTGATTTCCCTGCCGTCAAACGTCTTGTCTATGACTATTGTTTCCTCCCCATACACATGGGGTACTCCCGCCACAAACATCACGAACATGACGAACATGACCATCAGAAACACTGCTTTTGGGCTAACCATTTCGTTCCTGCCTTCTGCCATCCCGGCATGTACATCCTGCCATATGCATAGATGGGATTTTAGAACAAACAACGAGTCAATGCAGTGACTCATGTCACAGGCCAAAACAATACGGTGATTGACTTACTTGATTTTATTTATTAAGTTTATCGTTATGATGCGTTTTATTGTATTGGACACGCCAGATGAGGCATGCTCGAGACGAAAAAAAATTGGGGCATACTTATTGCATAAGACCGTTTTTGTGGTAAAATTATTACAAAACAATATTTTTGTTTCCTATTTAGATACTTTGCATTCGAGAAAGGCGCCGAAATGTTAGATACCGGTCTTCCCTTGGTTGCCGTATGACGAAACCATTTGTGAAACCAAAGTCTGAATCAAACGTCTCTTCCATCAGCGGAAAAATGCTCGAGGAGCGCCTCCGCTTTGAAGAACTGACTGTAGATATCTTGAAAAATCTCGTCAACAGTGTTCCGCCCAGTCTGGATAAGGCCGTCGCTGAAGCATTGAAGATGATCTGCACCTTCTTTGGGGTCGATTATTGCGCCCTTCTTAACGTTTCAGCTCACAAAGAACAAATCAAGGTTTTATTAAGCGGCAGCACACAGAACCAGGGCAAACTCATTGCCGGCACTGACATTGTGCCAATCTATCCTATGGTGTATCATCGGGTTATGGAGCAAAAAGAACCCCATATTTTTCTGTCATTGAAGAAACCTCCGCCCTTAGAAAATCCGGGTATAGGAACCTGGCACCTATGGGATTCCCACAATTTTCGTATCCTTCCCCTGAAAATTGATGGCAGAGTAACCCATGCCCTTGGATTGTGGATGAAGTCCAATACCTGGAAATGGCCCCCCATGTATACTGACCGTTTGCAGCTCCTGGGAGAGTTATTCGTGAAAACCATGAGTTACAAACATGACTACGAATATCTTGTGCAAAACAAAAAAATGCTGGACGAAACAGAGCGTATTGCCAGCCTGGGTAGCTGGAGGTGGGATCTCACCAATGGAAACCTTTCATGGTCTCAAGAAGTCTACCGTATTTTCGGTGTAAAGGAACAGGAATTCGACGGCACCTACCAGGGCTTTCTTGCCATGATCCATCCTGATGACCGGCAGGCCGTTGAGCAGACAGTCAAGGAATGTCTCAGGGATCCCCATAAGAAGTATGACATTGAACATCGGCTGGTTCGTCCTGACGGATCCGAGCGAATCGTCTCCGAACGGGGGGAAGTACGCTTCAGCAAGGACGGAACGCCAACGAACATGTTCGGCACCGTCTTCGATATCACTGAACGCAAGCAGTCAGAAATAATGTTACAGAAGGCCTTTGAGGAGATCAGCTGGCACAGGAAGCAGCTTGAGGCCGAGAATATCTATCTCCGTAATGAAATAGGGATAAGCGGAGATTTCTCGAATATTGTGGGTACAAGCCAACCAATACAGCATATTATGTTCAGAATAAAGCAGGTGGCTCAGATGAACACAACGGTTCTGTTAACCGGTGAGACAGGCACCGGCAAAGGAGTCTTTGCACGGGCGCTGCACGACTCCAGCAACAGAAAAACAGGGCCATTTGTCCAGGTCAACTGTGCAGGGTTACCGGCAAACCTCATTGAGAGTGAGTTATTCGGTCGTGAAAAAGGTGCCTTCACGGGGGCCACTGAAAAGCAGATCGGCCGGTTTGAACTTGCCAACAGCGGAACCATTTTTCTTGATGAGATTGGGGAACTTCCCATTGAACTGCAACCAAAGCTTTTACGGGTTATTGAAAGCGGAGAGTTCGAGCGCCTTGGAAGTCCCCGAACCGTTCGGGTGGACGTCCGAATCGTTGCCTGTACAAACAGAAACCTGAAGGAACAGGTAAAGAAAGGGCTGTTCAGAAAGGATCTTTTTTATCGCCTGAACGTATTTCCCATTCACATACCCCCGCTCAGGGAAAGAAGGGAAGACGTGCCCCTGCTCGTACACTATTACGTGGAAAAGTTTAACAAGCGTTGCAACAAAAACATAACCGTCATACCCAAGGAAACTATGGCTGCCCTCCAGGCGTATCGATGGCCTGGCAATGTCCGGGAGCTTATAAACGTGGTTGAACGGGCAGTCATTGTCAGTAATAATTCTGTATTGCACATTGGTGATCATTTAGAAATTTCCAGTTTTGATATACACCGAGCAGAATCGGACATAGAAGAGGAAAAACAACCAGACAATCTCTCTGATGTAGAGCGGGAACACATCCTCAGCATACTCATGAAAACCGGATGGAAAATAGAGGGCTCAGGAGGTGCCGCGCAGTTACTTGCCCTGAAGCCCAGCACGCTGCGGGCCCGCATGAAAAAGCTCAACATCACACGACCAGGAAGATAATTAGGATTCAAAAGGCGAGAATGCGTGGAAGCGTACACGCTTAAACGAAACTCTTTACATGTTACAATCTGAAGTATATACTTATTGTATATACATACCGTGGAGGAAAATATGAAAAGAGCGAGAGTATTTAAATCCGGAAACTCTCAAGCAGTTCGTCTTCCCCGGGAGTTCCACATTGACACCAGCGAAGTCACTATTGAAAAAAAGAACGATAAGCTGATTCTGAGTCCGATAAGAAAGTCGTTCGGAGATTACGTTACCCTTGGCAGACGATTTAGCGAAGATTTCCCCGAAACCATAGAAGACGCCGCTGCAGAGGAGAGGCAAACGTGGTGACCCGTTATATGTTTGATACCAACACATGTATTCATCTCATAAAACATCGCCCAAAGACCTTGTGTGAAAAAATATCTGTTTTTCCATCTGAAAGCATAGCCGTGTCCAGCATTGTTATTGCTGAACTGTGGTATGGTGTGTCACTCTCTCAGAAGAAAAGACAAAACAAAGCAGCGCTGAGGGATTTTCTCGACTACGTGGATGTTTTGGATTGGCCTCATGGAGCTGGTCCCGTCTATGGCAGCATTCGAAAACATCTGAAAGAAAAAGGGACTCCCATCGGCGCCATGGATCTGTTAGTTGCCGCACATGCATTATTCCTTGGGGCTGTTCTCGTAACAGACAACACGAGGGAGTTTGAACGAGTACCGAATCTAAAGCTTGAGAATTGGATTGACAGGTAGCTTGCCTGACTTGAGATGTATGTATTACTACAGGATTATAGGATTAGGGATTAATAGGATTTATCAGAACAGAAAATTTCCTGAGTAGCCTAACAGGATTAAGAGTGGACCTTGTGATGAAAGATGCCCTCAAGCCGAGAATTGGCAGGAGGATTCTCGAAGAGGTAGAACCGATTTGATAAGGGAGTTTCTGGACTATATAGAAGATGTGTTGACATCGATGGATAAAGCGATTTCATTCAAGGTATGAACTATGACGATTTTCTTGCTGATGACATAACATCATATGCCACTTTGAGGGCACTGGAGATCATCGGTGAAGCGATCAAGAAAGTGCCTCAAACGGTACGAAATCGTTACCCGGATATACCATGGGCCGAAATGGCTGGAATGCGAGATAAGCTAATTCATGATTATTTTGGCGTGAACTTACAAACGGTCTGGGATACTGTGAAGAAAGACATTCCCGAGCTGAAGCCTAAGTTCAAACAAGTGTATCAAGATTACTCAAACGCGGAAGCTGACTAGCGTAGAAGACCGTTTCTCTCGTTTCTTTAGTTTCTTTTGTTCTTTAACCAGAAAAACCCGATTAACCCGACAAACCAGGCAAACGTTATTCCCCGCATTACCGCGTATGCGCTTATGCGCGTCCACGAGTTCACATTCCGTCTTCCCCGCATTACCGCTTATGCGCGTCTACGCGTCATCGCCCTTCCCGCCTTTCCCGCATTACCGCGTATACATGTATGCGATTCTACGTCTACGCGTTTCCCCTTTTACCTTTCCCCTTTCCCCTTTCCCCTTTCCCCTTTTACCTTTTTTTTCACTCTTTCCTTCCCACACCATTTAGTGATTTCCACCGTATCATGTGGCAAAGCATGTTTTCTTCCTTGACACGCGGTAAAAATCATGATAAAAATCACACAATTGGCAAGCATATATTATCCATATTATGTGGCACACGTTTTGCTGATTTATGTATTCTCATTAAATTTGTTATTATACAGTTTCTGCTTAGGAGGGTATGATGAAGAAATTTTGGAAAAATATTTTGTTATTTGTTTTTATGGTTTCACTGCTGTTAATGGTTGGACAGGCGAGGGCCCATACAGTAATAAGCTTTGACCTTGATGAAGGCAATGTTGGTGGTTTATCTGGTTATACCGGACCGTACGCCGGAGTAAATGTGTATCTCACTAGCGAAACTACGGCAACTATTACATTTACGGCTTATAGTAATTATCGTTTCACTGATGGTAAAATAGTCGACTTGAATGTATCAGCTACGTCTTTTGATGCATCACTACCGACAGGATTTTCATATAAATAGACCAATACCCCAGTGGACGGGTTTGGCTATTTTAACTTGAAGTATAATGGTCCCGTCAATTATGGAAATAGCCTTGATATAGTAACAATTTACCTTACGAATAATAGTGGTACGTGGAGTGGAGCTGAATACGTTCTTGCTACGAATGCTAACGGTAATAGAGCAGCCGCCCATTTAGGGTTTTTCACAGGTAGTTTCACCGATCCCGGCAATAAGTTCATCACAACGGGTTACGCCAGCGAAACCCCCTCACAAGTACCCAATGTACCCATCCCACCAACTGTATATCTCTTAGGTGCGGGGCTTGTTGGGCTGTTTGGCCTGAGGAGAAAATTCAAAAAGTAAAAAGGGGATTCATAGCAATAGTTCAAAAACCACCCCACGCGTAGACATATAAAGCGCCTGGGGTGGTTTTTTATTGTCGTTTCCGCATTTCCCCTATCACCCATGACCCATTACCTCTTGCCTGAAGTCATTCTAATCCTTAATCCTTCTTTTTTTGCCGCTGATGAGCGCCCACTTATTCAGTTTTGAGTTAAAAATTTTGAATTTTGAGTTAAAAAATCTTATCTAATTACGAACTAAGAACTCATCCACCCTCCGCAGTAGCAGAGCACCTGCCCCGCCTCCCAAAGCAATCCTGCGGCGGGCAGGTACGGAGGACGGGAAACTCATAAATGCTTTTCCTCTCGCCCACTCTCCCGTTATCACGGGATCGTTCGAGACCGCAGAGCTCTCAGAGAAATACATTGACCTTCGTTGCTATACATTGGAGAGAATACATTCAATGTATAGCATGCGATCCCGCCTGATTTCAGAAGTCTCAAAATCCGGCGGGAAGAAAAAGATCCCCTCTGTGTTCCCTGTGTTCTCAAGCGAAGCGGGCGAGAGATAAGCTTTTATCTGTGCATGTCTGTGTCTGTCTGTGGCTAAATGGATCTGTTTCTTGCATTTCAACTCAAAACTATTATATATCTGCGTAAACTGCGGCAAAATTAGCTGTCCAGCTTTCCCGCATTATCGCTTCCACGCGTATGCGCGTCTCCGCATCCACGCATCGCTTTTCCCGTTGCCTTTTCAGGTATAGATGTTGCATACTTTCACATCAGGGTGCAGCACGTATACCTAATCAGGTGCAGTAATCTCGTATTTTCAGATTTCTGAAAACACTCATGGCGGTAGCGTATCTCTATGCTTGCCTGCTTGCAGGCCTACATGCTTCCCAGCCGTTTAGCTTGCTCGCTTGATAGCCTGATATTAAATATCTCAATAACATTCTCAAATGTTCTACCCTCGATTGAAACATGGTCCGACACGGGCAGTACTAACCCGGACAGCCGATAAAATTATGATATAATAGCTCGAAGATTTCTCATTACAGCATTGAATGGACATAAACTATATGAGCAACAGAAAACAAATTGATTCAATAGTTGAGAAAGAAAACATCTTTCTCACCCCTAGTGGTGACTCCCGAGGAATTATCCCATCAAATTTCAATTGGTGACGATTTCCTGAAAGAAATAACGACCAAGGGTAAGGTACTTTATGAAAAAAGAAAAAGATAGAGAATCATCCTTCGCGAAAGACTGGTATTCAAAAACTGCCCTTGATATCCGCAGGTCAGAAATTCTCCTCGAAAATAATGACCCCGAAGGAGCTGCCTTCCACCTTCAACAGGCCCTGTAAAAATATCTCAAAGGTTTTCTGATAAGAAAAGGATGGCGCCTTGAGAGAATTCATGATCTCGAGGATTTACTTGATCATGCAATTGATTATAATTCAACGTTGGAAGTCTTTCGCTCTTTGTGTCAAGAAGTCACCGAATATTATATTGAAGAGAGATATCCTTTTCTAATTTCTTCTGAACTGACCAGCAATGAGTCAGATCAAAACTGTCTGAAGCAAAAAAGTTTGTAGAAAAGCTTGTCAGAGGTTAAAGGAGACAGGAAATGAAAATAGAGTACGACAAAGAAGTAGATGCCCTGTATATTCGCTTGCAGGAGAAGCATGTAAAAAGGACCGTTGAGATCGAAGATGGAATTAATATTGATTTGGATAAGAATGGAAAACTGGTGGGTATAGAAATTCTCGATGCAACCGACCGGTATTCGTTGAGCGACATATTCAATATCGCAACGGAGAATCTTATTCTGGAAAGCAACAAGATTCGAAAAGTAAGCTGAGCATTCTCACATTCGGCGTTTCGCGTTCCCCGTGCCGCTTTCCGCGATTCGATTTCCACGATGGTATTGCCCACGACCCCTGACCTTTATATTAACCCAGACGGTCCGACCCCGGATGATTCGATTCGACTTCTGCAATTGTCTTTTCCCAGCCTGATAGCCTGATAGCATGACAGCTTGCTTGCTTGACAGGCTTCACTAAATGACCTACAATATAGTCATATTAGATGACCAATAAAGGAGTCATAATGAAAGGACAGAGCGTAAGCGTCGCAGAAGGCAAGAAAAGTTTCAGTCGACTCATTGAAGGTGCAATCAGCAAAAAAGAAGATGTGATCGTAACGCGTCGCGGGAAGCCGGTTGCAGTTATCGTACCCTACGATGAGTATCTCAAGTCACGAAAACATGACGCGTTACAGGTCATCATGGAAACGAGAAAGGTTTTTCGAAGCACAGGAATCAGTGGCGAAGAGATCGCAAAAGAGGCAAGAAAAGAACTGGGGAAAAGGCTGTGAAAACCTTTGTCATAGATGCCAGCGTCGTGCTGAAATGGTATCTCGGTGATGAAGTCAACGACGATAGATCCCTTTTACTGCTGAACCGTTTTGTGGACAACGATGTAGACCTTGTCGCGCCCGCTCTCCTTGAATATGAGGTCATCAGTGGACTGATTATTGCCCAAAGACGAGGCAGAATCCCGGACTCAACTCTGATAAATGCCATCTCTGCCTTCCAGGGCTTAGGTATAAAACTGGAGAATATTGCTGGTCTCGGAATGAGGATGCTTTTCTATGCGAAGAAATACACCCGTTCCGCATACGATGCGGCCTATCTTGTCGTGGCCGAGCACATGAAAATAGACTTCATAACGGGAGACAAGGCGCTTTATAATGCTACTCACAAGGATCTCCCTTGGGTGAAATTACTCGTCCCATAGTGTAATGGTGGTAGCTTCTCAGTTCGACAGCAATACATTGTTGAGGCGCCGTGCCGGTGCCGATGGCGGTAGCTTGCCTGTTTAAATCAGAGGGAAGATGGAAGACCGTCCCGCTTATGGTGGGACTCGGAAGATGGAAGAAGGAACTATGATGTCAGACGCATCCACGCATTCACGCTTATTCGCTTCTACGCTCTTTAAGGATGGTCCGACCCGGATTCGTTAAAAATGTATATATTCAGATAAAAGGGATGGTATAATTTTAGGCGGCAACGTTGCTTTATATGATGCCATAAGATGGAGTACCAAAGAGGTTCTCGGTGAAAATTGTCTGGACCAGGCATGCGGAAGAAAGACAGAAGGAATGGGAAAAGAAACTGAATATCACCAAAGAAGATGTTGAAGCCGCAGTGAGCAAGCCTGCACAAATAGTCAGAGGAGATTTGAATATAAAAATTGCGCAAGTAAAGATGAGAGGTGCCTCCTCAGGGTACCATTCTTAGAATCTGCAAGCGACATAAAAATAATCACTCTATACTTGACAAGCAGAATAGAAAGATATTGGAAGCTTACTATAAAGAAGTAAGCCCGGAGTGATTGGCGCCAAGATGAATATGGAAACAAATGAGCATGGCAATTACAGTCTGTTGAGGTTAATTTTAGTTGGTCACAAAAACACCTTAACAGGAGGAGTAACCGCCATGCGTAAGAAGAATGATAACAGACAGGCAGAGAAGCGTCAACGGATAACAGACGTAACGTTGGTCATAGGGATGGATATCGGCTGCGAATTCAACGCCCTATGTTTGATGAACAAGGAAGGAACTGTTCTGGGCAGATATCCGAAGATATACAACTCCCGGAAGGGGTTCGACTATTTCCATGCAATTATTGAAGCAATGAAGAAAAAATATGGATTTGCCGATGTCATAATCGGCATGGAGCCTACCGGTCACTACTGGAGGAAGATCGCCTTCTTCGCCATCGAGAAAGGCTATGAGGTGCGATTCATCCGGACAACTGCCGTAAAGCATCAACGGGAGCTTGATGAAAGCTCGTCCTCGAAAAATGACATGCGAGATGCATACACCCTCGCAAACATTACCCGGGAAGGAAAATATATTGATACGATCATAGAGGACGGCATCTTCCGTCAGTTGCGCACGTTAGCCCATACGCGGGAAAGGGTTCAACGCTCGAATACTGGCGCAAAGCATGCATTGAAGGGGGTGCTGGAAGATTACTTCCCGGAGCTGAAGAGTATCTTCTGGTCAATGAAAGCAAAGGGTCTCTGGGCCATCCTGGAGCATTGCCCCTTTCCGGAGGATGTGCTCACTCTTGGTCCAGACCTGTTGACGGAGATTGTCGCAAAAAGCACCAGGCGGAATGCAAAGGCTCGCGAGAAGGCACGCCAGATTCTTGACGCTGCACAACAGAGCGTGGGGTTGAAACACATAGGAGAAGCGGATCATTACCGTGTTGCTGCCTATCTCTCCGAAATCAGGCATTCGGAAGCACAGCTCAAAGAGATAGAACTCCAGATGAAAATGCTTTTACAAAAGATCCCGTGTGCCGAATACATCCTCTCGATACCCGGCATAGGAACTCTTACCTGTGGAGTATTCCTGGGAGAGTTGGGAAACCCTGGTAGTTTTACCAATCCGAAGCAGATCGTAAAATACGCAGGATATGATCCTCAGGAGCACGATTCGGGGCAGAGAATGGGCAGGAAGATTATCTCAAAGAAGGGCCGCTGGCTCCTGAGAAAATACCTCTATTTTATGGCGATGCGGGTAGTCCACAGAAGCACCTTCTTTAAAGAATATTATGAAAACAAACAAAAAACCATGGAGAAAAAGGAAGCCCTCTGTGCGGTGGTGATAAAGCTCATCAAGGTGATCTTTGCACTGCTCAGGGATAAAAGAATGTTTGCAGAAAAACGAAGCTGCCTGAAGCAGGCGGCATGAAGGAGAAGAACGTTGTGGTGGAAGAAGGATCGTAGTTCCTCGTGGGCGTATAAGGCTCGTACGATGAAAGCTTGGTCAACTTCCACCGCCCCTTTGATCTGTATAAAGTAAGTTGGGCGAATAAGGGCTCGCAGAATAAAAGAGGTTAGGTAAAGGGGATATAAAAAGGCAGGAGGCCACCACAACAAAAGGAGCTTCAACAGATTGTAAGTATATGCTTGACAAACTTCATTAGAAGAGGAGGTATCATAGCAAAAAAGGATTTTTTCGGAGGAATCCTTATTTTTATGTTGCTTCAGTGGGCATTTCTTTCGGGCGTAAGCTTCGGATTTAATAATGCACACCTTCAGCAGCTCA
>JGI12104J13512_1001237_pt1 | contig 19450 bp, 15 predicted proteins | sample TerdegcTABiofilm_FD_13512 | JGI IMG/M metagenome (IMG submission 13512)
ATTTTTGCGATTTCTTCAAGTGAATTTTTTGAAAATTTAACCGACACTCCTTCTGTGGCCAATAATTCAGTATATTGCTTAATTAGAGCGTTTCTGGGCTCTGTCAAAATTTGTTGAAAATCCTCACAGGTGAGGCTTTCAAGTTCAACACGGATCGGAAAACGGCCCTGAAGTTCCGGGATCAAGTCGGAAGGTTTTGAAATATGAAAAGCGCCAGCAGCAATAAATAGTATATGGTCAGTTTTAACCGGCCCGTATTTTGTTACAACAGTAGAACCCTCTACAATTGGCAGGATATCACGCTGCACCCCGCCCCTGGACACATCAGGCCCATATCCTTCCCTGCCTGCTATTTTATCAATCTCATCCAGGAAGACGATCCCGTCATCTTCCACTCGTCTGATCGACGTCGACGTAACTTCATCCATATCAATCAACTTTTGTGCTTCCTGCTGGACCAGGATTTTTCTAGCTTCCTGTACGGTTACCTTGCGCTTGCGTTTCTTCCTAGGCAAAAAACCACCGAGCATATCCTGAATGTTTACTCCCATTTCCTCCATACCCGAACCGGTAAACACCTCCAACATGGGAGGTTTGTTATCTTCAACTTCAATCTCCAGAATTTCATTTTCCAGTTGGCCTTTTGCCAGCTTTTCCTTTAACATATCTCTTTCAAAATCAATCCGCTTCATTCTTTGGTCCTGGCTGCTGTCGCTCTGTTCATGAGACTTTGCCGCACCAAAGAGCACCTCCAGAGGATTGCGCTGAGGAGCTTCCTGCACTGGATACGGCGCCAGCATTTCAATTATTTTTTCTTCGGCAATCTTCATGGCTTTATCCTCTACTTCCGCCAACTTATCCTGCTTGACCATCCTGATTGCCGTTTCCACAAGGTCTCTGATCATACCTTCTACATCCCTGCCGACATAGCCCACCTCGGTAAACTTCGTCGCTTCCACTTTCACGAAAGGAGCCTTGACCAGCTTGGCCAGCCGGCGGGCAATTTCAGTTTTACCGACACCGGTCGGACCAATCATTAAGATATTCTTCGGGATTACTTCGTCTTTAAAATCTTCAGGTAACTTTTTACGCCGGTAGCGGTTGCGCAAGGCCACAGCAACAGCTTTTTTGGCCTTTGTCTGGCCTACGATATATTTATCAAGTTCTTCGACAATGCGGCGCGGTGTTAATTCTTCCATTTATTAAACCTCCTAAATCGGTCCCGGATGTCGGACGCTAGACATCAGAATATTTTTGAAACATGGTTTTCAGTATTCAGTATTCAGACGCCCATGAAGCTTCGCTTCACCATCAGATGGATGAAAATGGTAAAGATTTATTTTCAGGGCAGTAGTCAGTAGTCAGAATACTTCGAGACGATAAACAGTTCTGTCATTCTGACTCCTGAGTAATCACGAAACATATTATACCTCTTCAACAATAATGTTTTCATTTGTATATACACAAATATCCGCGGCTATGGCCAGCGCCTCCCTGGCAACTTCGTAAGCGCTCATCTGAGTATGCTTGATTAGAGCGCGCGCCGCCGCCAGGGCGTAAGGCCCTCCGGAGCCGATTGCCGCCACACCGTCATCGGGTTCGATTACCTCGCCTCCCCCGGAAATGATTAACAAGTCTTCCTTGCCGGCGACTATCAAAAGAGCCTCCAACCGGCGCAAAATCTTGTCAGTGCGCCACTCTTTAGCCAGTTCGACCGCGGCACGCTGCAAGTTACCGTGGTATTCCTCCAACCTTCCTTCGAATTTTTCAAACAAGGTGAAGGCGTCCGCAACGGAACCGGCGAATCCGGCTATAACTTTATCTTTATAAAGCCGTCTTATTTTCCTGGCACCTTTCTTAATTACCGTATTCTGGCCGAAAGTAACCTGCCCGTCACCGGCAACTGCCACTTTTCCTTCTTTTTTTACCGCAACAATTGTAGTAGCGTGAAACATAATCATTCTCCCTTCGAAATCCATATTACCAACAAGAAGCAACCAAATCCCGTTTCACTCCTCCGCCCGCGGGTGAGCCTTCCTGTAAACCCGCTTCAACCTCTCACCAGTAACATGCGTGTAAATCTGGGTGCTGGAAAGGCTGACATGACCCAGCATTTCTTGAACCGAACGAAGATCCGCCCCGGCGTTCAACAAATGAGTGGCAAAAGAATGACGGAGCGTGTGCGGGCTGATTTTTCTTTCAATGCTCACCTTTTTCACATATTTATCAATTATTTTACGTATTCCCCGCTCGGACAACCTTTCACCCCACCGGTTTAGGAAAACAGCATTATTCAAAATCAAGGTCCTCATTTTGCTAGCAGGCATGCTTTCATTTTTATCATCATCTTTCGTTCTCTTCCGGGATGCTTTATTCAATAATTGAAGTCGTGCGTCATTTAAGTAGCACTTCAAAGCTTTTACTGCCTGCGAGCCCAACGGCACCAGCCTCTCACGCACTCTTTTACCCATTACCCGGACGTACCCCGCGCCGAGGTCAAGGTCACCCTGATCCAGGAATACCAGTTCGTTTATCCGCAACCCTCCGGCGTATAACGTTTCCAGGAGCGCCCGGTCACGCATTCCCAGGGGGTTACCCAAATCAGGCGCTTCCACCAGCAGTTTCGCCTCATTTTCATACAAAAACCGGGGTAAGCGCTTCTCCAGCCGCGGGTTTGATAGTTTCGCCACGGGATTTTCTTCTACTATTTCTTCCCGTTTGAGATAGCGGTAAAACGAACGCCACGCCGCCAGCCGCCTGGCTATGGTAGCCCGCGAATGACCTTTTTTTTTCGAGAAAGCCAGGAAGCTGCGAAAAATCCGGTGGTCCAGATCCGCCGGATGAATAGCGTAATCATTCTTATTAATTTGTCTAGAAATAAATTCCAGACCATGAAATAAATCTTTCTGGTAGTTATCAATGGTTTTTGATGAGGCATTTTTTTCTATTTTTAGATAGATTAAAAAGTTGTCAATATAGCTATACATAGTAATTCCTTTTTATATTTATCAAGTTAGCTAAGCTGTATTACTTGTCACTTATCGAAAGGCTTATGTTCATGCCCCTTTTTAACCAACAGCTTCTTTGAACTTCTTAACAGATTCCAGCGCTTTTTCGGCAGCCATTCGATTACGCTCTTTTTTATTCCTGATTTTTACATTTTGCGGAGGAAAAAGACCAAAAGTAATGTTCATCGGCTGGAAATGAGACGGATCAGCATTAGTAATATAATGCGCCAATGAACCGTGTGCGCTCACACGGGGAAACACAACCGGTTCCCTGCCGTTAACCAGCAGCGCTGCGTTAATACCGGCCATCAAACCGGATGCCGCCGATTCCACATAACCTTCCACACCGGTTATCTGGCCGGCAAAAAAAAGGGACAGACGTTTTTTGCATTGAAAAGTGGGAAACAACAATACCGGAGCGTTAATAAAAGTGTTCCGGTGCATAACTCCGAACCGGGCGAACTCCGCTTTTTCAAGCCCGGGAATAAGACGGAAAACCCGGCTTTGCTCATTCCATTTCAGAGCTGTTTGGAAACCCACCAGGTTAAACAAGGTTCCTTCAACATTTTCCTGCCTTAGCTGCACTACCGCATAAGGTCTCCTGCCTGTTCCCGGGTCAGTCAAACCAACTGGTTTGAGCGGGCCGTACAAAAGAGTCTCCTTGCCCCGCGCCGCCAGGGTTTCTACGGGCATGCACCCCTCAAAAAAAGTTTCCTTTTCAAACTCATGCCGCGGCGCCTTCTCAGCATGCACCAAGGCATCCCAAAAAATGTCATACTCTTCCCTGTTCATCGGGCAGTTCAAGTAGGCGGCCTCCCCTTTACCGTAACGGCTGGAGCGGAATATTTTCCCCATATTTAAAGATTCATACGTTACAATAGGAGCGACAGCATCGTAAAAATAAAAATACTCTTCTCCGGTAAACGCCCTGATGCTCCCTGCCATGGCCTCCGCTGTAAGCGGTCCGGTGGACAGGATAACCACTCCGTCCTCCGGTATGCGCATAACCTCTTCACGGTGAATTTCCACCTGCGGGTGCGCCGACAATTTCTCAGTAACCCGGGCGGCGAATGTATTACGGTCAACGGCAAGAGCGCCACCGGCCGGCACCTTTGTTTCTCCGGCGCACTCCATAATAAGAGAATTAAGCAGGCGCATCTCTTCTTTTAAAAGACCTACCGCATTTTCCAGGGCAGCCGCGCGTAAGGAGTTGCTGCAAACCAGTTCCGCAAAATCACCCGTATGATGGACGGGCGTTTGCCTCCCCGGCCTCATTTCGTAAAGTCTGACCCTTACTCCCCGGTTCGCTAATTGCCAAGCTGCCTCGGCGCCGGCCAATCCCGCCCCGACAACGGTTACTACCCGTTCAGCCATTACTTTCTCCCTCGTACCTTTGATCAATTGAATCAAGGACGTCATATCTTACTGTGACAACATATCTTCACCGGTTGCTGAATTTTCCGGGTTTTTCTTAATTATATTCCTTTTGTTGTTTTTAGAAACACTCTTCTGGCTGCAATTTTCATTTATACAGCGCAGGTTTACTTTATTCCCGGCCCCTTTTTTTTCAACCATCAAGCCCCCGCAAGCTGGACACCTCACTTTTACAGGCCGATCCCAAGTAATAAAATCGCATTCCGGGTAGCGGTTGCAACCAAAAAACTTTCTTCCCTTCTTGGTGCGCCTGGTAACCAGTTCTCCGTCACAGCGCGGGCAGCCAACACCGGTCGGCTCTAGAAGCGGTCTGGTGCTGCGGCATTCAGGAAAACCCGGGCAGGCTAAAAACTTGCCGTAACGGCCCATTTTGACCACCATATTACGCCCGCACTGTTCACAAACTTCATCTGTGACTTCGTCGGCAACCTGGACACGGCCAATCTCTTTATCCGCTTTAAGCAGAGTCTGGTTAAACGGAGCATAGAACTTATCAAGAACCTGAACCCAGTCCACAGCGCCTTCTTCAATTTTATCCAATTCTTCTTCCATACCCGCTGTAAATTCGACGTCGATAATATTAAAAAAATGTTTTTTTAATAAATCGACCACGGTTGCTCCTAATTCTGTCGGGTAAAGCTGTTTATTATCCCTGACCACGTAGCCTCGCTTTATAATAGTCTCAACAATAGGTGCGTAGGTACTCGGCCTTCCTATGCCTTTTTCCTCTAAAGCTTTAACCAGCGTCGCGTCCGTATAACGGGGCGGCGGCTGAGTAAAATGCTGTTTCGGGGTCAAGGAGCGGGCTTCCACGCTTTCCCCTTCACGCAACTCCGGTAGCAGTTTTTCCTCATCTTTTTCCCCGTCATCATTGCTCTCGGTGTAAACTTGCATAAAACCCGGGAATTTAATTATTGAGCCGGTGGCCCGGAACATATAATCCCCGGCGTTGATATCCACACTGGTCGTGTCAAAAACAGCCGGGCTCATCTGGCTGGCCAGAAAGCGGGACCAGATCAACTTATACAACTTGTACTGATCATTGGTCAGAAAATTTTTAATCAAATCCGGCTCCCTACCGATCGAAGTAGGACGAATAGCCTCATGAGCATCCTGGACCTTTCCCTTTCCCGCCGCCCTTGGTGTTTCCTTGCCCACATAGCGTGAGCCGAGCCGTTCGCTGATATAATTTTGCGCTTCAGCGCGGGCAGTGTCCGACACCCTGATAGAGTCGGTACGGATATAAGTCACCAGGCCGGAAGTTCCTTCCTTCCCGAGATCAAGCCCCTCGTAAAGTTGCTGGGCAACCATCATAGTTTTTCTTGAAGTAAAATTCAGTTTCCGGTAAGCCTCTTGCTGAAGGGTACTGGTGATAAAAGGCGGAGCTGGTTTGCGGGTCTTTTCCTTACGGGTAACTTTAGATACAGTATAATTCGCCCCTGTAAGGCCATTCAACACTTCCCGCATCTTTTCCGCACTAGCTATTTCGATTTTTTTACCCAAATGTCTAAACAATTTTCCTTCAAAAGGAGCATACCCTGTTTTGATAAAACTGCCGGTCAAAGTCCAGTATTCTTCCGGTTCAAAAGATTCTATTTCCTCTTCGCGGTCACAAATCATCCGGACAGCCACCGATTGAACCCGGCCGGCGCTGAGTCCTTTCTTGACTTTCCGCCAGAGCAAGGGGCTTAAATTATAACCTACCAGCCTGTCCAGAATGCGGCGGGCCTGTTGCGCGTTAACCAGGTCGGTATCAATCACCCTGGGGTGCTGCACGGCGTTTTGAATGGCCTGCTTGGTTATCTCGTTAAATTCAATACGGCAGGGTTCATCGTCCGGTATCTCGAGAAGATTCTGGAGATGCCAGGCAATGGCTTCCCCCTCCCGGTCAGGGTCAGAGGCAATCAGCACCTGGTCGGCTTTTTTCTCAGCCGCCCGCAAGTCTTTAATAGTATTGCCCTTGCCGCGGATAGTTATATATTTCGGGTTGAACCTGTTCAATACATCTACCCCAAACTGGCTTTTTGGCAGATCGCGGACATGGCCCATGGAAGCTATAACCATATATTTCTTACCTAGAAATTTGCTAATCGTCTTTGCTTTCGCAGGTGATTCAACAATCACCAAAGTCTTTGACAAACAAAACACCTCATCTTATATTGCCTGGTTATTATTGCCATCTATTATATCATTTTTTTAAAAATCTATAACACATTTCTGCCACTCCGGATATAAAACTTGCCAGGCAATTCCCTGGTCAAACCTTTAATTTCCAAATACATTATAGCAGCCATAACTTTTTGGGGCACAAGCCCGGACCGGCTAATCAATTCATCCAGAGAAACCGGCTCAAAAGAGAGTAGACAGTAAAGCGCCTCTTCCTCTTTACTCATTTTCACCGTGCCTTCGCCGGTGGAATCCGGTAATGGAAAAAGCTTTTCCATGCCAAGTTCATCAAGTATGTCTCCGGCTCCTTCGACCAACCTGGCCCCTTGTTTAATCAAACGGTGTGGTCCCCGGCTCAGGGGATTGACCACATTCCCCGGCACCGCCATAACATCACGTCCCTGTTCCAGGGCAAAATCCGCCGTGATCAGGGCGCCACTCCTCTCACCTGCTTCCACAACCACTGTTCCGAGGGTTAAACCGCTAATAATCCGGTTGCGGGCGGGGAAATGCCAGGCTTCAGGCGGTGTTCCGGGAGGAAATTCACTGATTACGGCCCCGTTGTCCATAATTTGCTCCATTAATTTTTTGTTTTCCCTGGGGTAAACCACATCCGGACCGCATCCGAGGACGGCAATAGTTCTTCCGCAACCTGCCAGGGCTCCTTTATGCGCAATAGTATCAATTCCCCTGGCCATGCCGCTTACGACAGTAATACCGACAGCAGCCAGGTCTTTGGCCAGTTTTTCCGCTACTGACTGGCCGTAGGGCGACGGCTTTCGCGAGCCTACAACCGCCACGGCAAGGTTATCGGTAGATTTCAGGCAGCCCCGCACAAAAATTACTGGAGGAGGGTCAAAAATTGAAATCAGCTTCTCAGGATAACCGGGTTCGTTGTAACAAACAAAGGAGATACCTGAGGACTCCAATTTCGCAACCAAACCGTCAAGATCCAGGCCGGCCTTGCGTTGCGCCAGGTTGGACGGACCCTCAGCGCCTACACCCGGCGCCCCTGACAATTCTTTCACAGTAGCTTCCCATGCCGCCCTCACCGAGCCAAAATACTTTACCAGCGACCAAAGTCGTTTACCCGACCCGGGCAAAAGATACTGCCATCCCAACCAGTATATTCTGTCTTCCAAAAAATTTTCTCCCCTCAGCATTCCTTTCGCCCCTTCTTTTCGGGGTTAATGCAACATCTTCCTGCTTTTCTAAAAAATTTTTATTTTCTCGTAAAATTTAAAAAGGATGCCCGGATCAAGCATCCCCTTCATGTAAATTCATTTTATCATAATTCTTACGTCACTTTCGCAAAATAGTATTTACCAGTTTTACTACAATGGCTGTGTAGATACCGGCGAAGCCGGTTGGGCGGCAAAGTTTGCCTTGGTTTCCGTTTGGGACTCTCCACAGCCGAATATAGACTGAATTTGTGAAAGCAAGTTCGGCGCAATGTCAATTAAGCGATCGGCCAACATATTCCCGTCCACCGGGAGCATCCGCACCTGCCCGTTGCCGACGACCAAAAAACCAATTGGTTTAACTGAAACTCCCGCACCGCTACCGCCTCCAAAAACAGGTTCTTGTGAATCTCCCTCATTCTGTTTGGAATCCCGGCCGGCTTCAAAATTACCGCCTCCCGCCACAAAACCGCAAGCGACACGCGAAACAGGAATGATTACTGTTCCATCAGGCGTTTCAACGGGATCGCCAACAACTGTGTTTACATCTACCATTTCCCTGATACTTTCCATAGCTGTTTTCATTAAACCTTCAATCGGATGGTTATCGGGCATATTAGGTCCTCCATACTTCCTTTTTGAATAATTTGTCCTATAAAAAAAGTAAATATACGGCTGTTTATACTTCTGCTTCAACCTCTAACCTCACCGCTTTAATATGAACAAGCCCCCCATCATCCACAGGGTAACGTTTAATGTATTCTTCAGCTGCTTCATTAATAAATTCACTACGTAGTTCTTCAGGCACTCTTTGCGTATAGGGGAGAAATGTTGTTCGAATCCAGGCTGTTAACCCATCCTTTCGTCCGCCCACTTGAGTTGCGCTTCAGAATTCCTGTGATAATCTTCCGGGTTCCATTTATACATATCGAATACACCACCCTTCGGGGTCGGGTCGTACCCACACAATTCAGATACAATTCTGACAATTTAAGCTTGTCGAATCAACTCCGTCAATGTGTCAATCTCTGTGAAGGAGTTGATTTTGCGCAAGTGGCGGAGATATTATTTACATAAAATCAAAAACATAATATGTAAATTATAGAATTAAAAGTGTTAGGTTAGAAAATTACCAGCCAGAGTAAAAACCCTACTGAAATTAAACCAGTAGCTAAGGACCATGCCAATTAATAACAGTGCGTATGAAAAATAGAGTATCACTTAATTGGATGTCCGACACAACGGGCTAACTGGTAGACTATGAGTTGATTAAGGCTAATGTTTTCTTCTCTGGCCTTTTCCGATAATGTCCTATGCAAGGATTTTGGCATGCGAATCCTTAACTGACCGGAAAAGTAATCGGTTGTAGGTTCGGGTACAGGACGGCCTAATTCAAGGCTTGCTTCAATCCAGCATTTTTTTGCGTCGTTGAGATTTACGATTGCTTCTTCGGACGTTTCACCATCAGACTTACACCCCGGAAGAATGGGAATTTCAGCGAACCAGCCGCCACCTTCTTCTTCAGTAAGTCTTCTTATTTTAATTTCATAATTAAGATTAAGATAATAATTTAAATCTTTCATTACTTTTCACCTTTTTCTTTTAGTTTTTCGATTGCTGTAATAGCATCTCTAACGTATATAGCTTTAACGGGTCTAGCTTTGGGAATAGAAAGTAAATCTGGAAGTTCCGGGTGGTAATAGATGTAATGGCTGGAACCTTTACGAGGCTGTCTGCACTTGAAACCGCACTCTCTGAGAATTCTATCCAGCTCTTCAAAATCAACGTCTTTGGGGTTGCGAACTACCTTATTGTAGAGTTTACTCAGTTTTGACATAAGTATCATCACCTTGACTACATGGTATCATATATGGAACCATCAATCAAGGTGATTTAAAGAAAACAATAAAAAGAATTCTTATAGTCTTTTTCCAAGGTGTAGTATCCCGTTGAGGGTATTATTTTTTACCAGATTATTTTAGATTAAACCATTCTCAATAATTCGTCCAAAGACTGTCTCTGGTTAATTACCCCGATGTAAATATCCCCAATTGTTTTAAGACGGGGAAATATCGTCTTCCTATTAAAATCTTGCGGTTGAATACCCCCTTTTTCCACTTCGCGCCAATCTAACGGTGTCGATACCGGGGCGCCGGGCAAAGGCCGCAGCCCGTATTGAAAGGCCATTGTTTTACCTCTGCCGTTTTGTAAATAATCCAGATATACCTTGCCTGCCCTATTGTCGACTTTTCTCTCGACAGTTGCTTTGTCCGGGTATACTCCCGCTACCGTTTCCGCCACGAATTTCATGGCTGCCGTAACGGCCTGCCNCGAGTAAACCGGTTTTATTGGAATAAATAGGTGCAATCCCCTGGACCCGGACGTTTTCGGGAAAACAGTCAGCCTGAATTGCTCCAAAACGCCGCGAACTAATAGGGCAACCTCCAGTGTGTCGAGAAACGTGGCTCCGACAGCCGGGTCCAAATCCATAACAGCCAGATCAGGGCTTTCCAGGTCTTCTAACTGTGCAAGCCAAGCATGCACCTCAATACAACCTTGATTGGCCAGCCAAACCAAGGTGGCTGTATCTTGACAAATAATGTAGTTCACAACCTTTTCGGAGTGCTCGACCGGATGCCTGATGATCCAGTCTGGCGCATACTCGGGACACTCCTTCTGATAAAAGGGCTCGCCGTCCAGACCATCCGGGTACCGTTTCATCACTAAAGGGCGGTTGCAAAGATGAGGCAGGATATACGGGGCAATTTCCCAATAATACTTAATCAGGTGGGCCTTGGTCAGTCCTTCAGGCCAAATCAGCTTATCAAGGTTGGTGAGTTTGACCTCGCGACCGTTAACTTTTACATAGGATTCTTTCATCAAGACTCACCTCTTTAACATTTCCACTTTAACTTTTACTGTTAGACATTCATCCGTTGGCCCGTCTCAGTAAATGCACCGGTAGACAAATTGCATATTTAATATACTATGTCAAACAATTGGTTATTGCCTGTAAATTGGATATTATACAATAAATTTGTACTTATATTAAAAAGCATGAATATTAATTCATGCTTTTATTATTTAATAATATTCGAACAATATTACTTGTTTGTTCAAAAAATGATCACATATAAAAGCTATAATAGTACTAAAAATGTGAGGAGTGATTGGCTATTATCAGGAAATTATTAAACAAAAAACCATTATTCATCATGTTATTGGTATTTTATTTGGTTATCTATTTATCCAATACACATACACCACTAGCAAATGCATTAGAATTATCTACTGATGCTCTTTCTCAGCAGAGTATTTCTTACAATAATTTGAATAGTGAACTTGATAGTGCTATTTTAGCAGAAATGAATAAATATAACATTATTGGTATTTCAGCAGCATTTGTTAAAGACGGTAAGGTTGTCTGGTCTAATGGTTACGGGTGGTCGGATTTGGAAAGAAATAAGCAGGCCACACCTGATACGATTTATAGGTTGGCTTCTGTTTCTAAAACCATTACTGCTACTGCGTTAATGCAACTTTGGGAACAGGGCAAGTTTGGACTTGATGATGATATCAGTGATTATCTGGGGTTTGAGGTCAGAAATCCTAATTATCCTAATGATAAAATTACTTTTAGAATGTTGCTTACACATACGTCCAGTATTTTGGACGGAAGCAGCCAGGGAGGTTATATTAAAGCTTTGAACTCGACAAACCCGCCTCTCTTAAAAGATCTTCTGGATCGTAGCGGGGTTGCTTACAGCGACCTGACTTGGGGTGATTACAGGCCGGGTACGAATTTCAACTACTCAAATTTTTGTTCGGGAATTATCGCCTGCCTGGTAGAAAAAATTTCCGGCGAACGCTTTGACCAATATACCATTAACCATATATTCAAACCACTGGGAATGGATGCCGCTTATGATGCGGCGGATATAGCCAATATTGACGATATTGCTGTTCTTTACCGACTTGCCGGCGACGGCGGCAGTATTGTCCCGGCTGCCGACTACTATCAAGGTGTAACGCCCCAAAAGCGGGAATATGGTTTGCCCCTGGGCAATTGTTATATTGGTCCCGCGGGAGGGGTAAGGGCCAGTGTGACAGACCTGGCGAAATTTATGATTGCCCATATGAATGGTGGAGTTTATAACGGTGTAAGGATATTAAACAAGGATACAGTAGATTTAATGCACCAAACGCAGTGGTCCGGCAACGGTTTGGGCGGTTTTTACAGACAAATGGGATTGATTTTTCACATCACCGACGAATTGGCAGGACGAAGACTCGTTGGACATGCTGGTGAAGCCTATGGTTTAGTCAGTGATATGTATTTTGATCCTGACGAAAATTGCGGGGTAATATTCGTAACCAACGGTGGGAATTACAGCTTTTTAAGCAACGGTTTTACCAACATAGAAAGTGCTGTAATAAATCATATATTTGACAAGTTAACTAACTCACCTAGTTAGTATTGCAAGAAGTAATTATGATATAAACTTCCTTGCTTGACTTCATTCCCCCGCCACTGCCGGGCATTCGTCGGGTGATTTGTCCCAGCGCAAACCACGATAAACAGGATGCCGGAGATAACCACCGGTTGTAGCGGTAAGGTAATTCACCGAACAGACCAGCAAAGGCCGCACCCATCTGGTGCGGCCCCGCTCATTCGCGGGAATGTCCAGAGGCGCTTCCACCGTTTCAATTTTATGCAAACCTTCAAGCAGCACCTCGGCTTCCCGGCGACTAAAACCTGTTCCCACTTTACCCTGAAAAACCAGCTTCCCGCCCCTTTTTCCGCCCAGGACGAGTGAACCGAGACCTTGACCGGTCCTGCCGGGCTGGTATCCGCATATAACCAGATCGGCCTCTTTGGTGTTTCTGAACTTTTTCCAGTAGGCTGACCGGCGGCCCGGCAGGTAGATACTTTCCAAATTTTTAGCGACAGCACCCTCCAGTCCTTCTTTTACGCAGGCATGATAAAAATCAACACCGTCCCCGAGAACATACCGGGACAGCAAAATATCATCTCCAGGCAAAACCATATCTTTCAAGACATCTTTTCTTTCAGCCAGGGGCAGTCCCATTACCGGCTTACCATTTGAATATAACACATCAAAAGCGATAAAAACAGCCGGGTACAAGCCAGCCCGGCTGTTTTGACCGGCACCGGCCATCCTGCCGCGCGACTGCAGCCCGGCAAAGGAAGGCTTCCCCTGATCCAAAGCAACTATTTCGCCGTCAACAACTGCCGGCAGCCGATGCACTTTTTTATGCAGGTTGGTCAACTCGGGGAATTTGCCGGTAAGGTCGATCAGGTTACGGGAAAGGATAACTGTATTATCATCCAGATAAGCCAGGCCGCGGTAGCCGTCCCACTTTATTTCATACAGATACGCGGCGCTGTCAAAAGGCTCCGAGCTAACAGCCAACATCGGGCGTAGCACTGGTAAATTTTTACCACTCATTACCGGTTACACCTGCTTTAAGATGTTTTTCGCTTTGCCGCAACCTTTCCCGGCTGAGCTTCCGTTTGTGATTTTCCTTTTTTCTCCCGTTCTTCCCTGGCTATTTCTATGCTTGCTTTCAGCGCTTCCATCAGGTCAACGACCTTGCCGGCTTCCGGTTTCTCGGGCACTGCTACAGCCTCACCGGCTATCCTGGCCTGGATCACTTCCATAAGGGCCTGCCTGTACGTATCGGTATATTTTTCCGGCCTAAATTCAGCCGACAGGCTGTTTATCAGATTTACCGCCATGTTCACTTCATTTTCATGCAAGTCAACCTGGTAATTCAACTCCGGCAGGGTACCGGCCTGCCTTATTTCATCAGGGTAATGCATGGTACTCATAATCAGGATATTCCCGCTCACCCTGATCGCCGCCAAAGCTTCCCGGTTACGGATAATCACCCTGGCTACCGCCACCTTGCCGGTTTCCGCCACGGCCCTTCTGAAAAGCTCGTAAACCTTGGCGCCCCCCTCGCTGGGAGCAAGGTAATAAGCCTTTTCATAATAAATCGGATCAATTTCCACAAGATTTACAAAATCCAGGATTTCTATGCTTCTACCGCTCTCCGCACCGGATAGTTTTTCGAAGTCATCCTCTTTAATAATAACATACTTCCCTTTTTCGTATTCATAACCTCTGACGATTTCCTCCATGGGTACTTCAACCTGGCAATACGGGCAAAAACGCCTGTACTGCACAGGATTTTTACATTTCTCGTGCAGGTAATTGAATCTGACATCTTTTTGTTCGGTTGCGGCATATAACTTCACCGGCACATAAACCAGGCCGAAACTTAGCGCACCTTTCCAAATCGGGCGAATTTTTCTCACCACGTTTCAGTTTTTAAATATTATTTCCCGGCCTGTTTTTCTAATGCATAGCAATGCCTCTATGAACTGAAACGGGCAATAATGTCCAGCAAATGCTTACCGAAAGCAGCAACTCTTTTTTCTCCAAAACCCTTTATTCGCCGCAGGGCATCCAGGGTATTTTTATTCTAATTGCTTCGCTTGCGCTATTTTTTAATACCTACGGGAAGTGATTCCTTCTTCTTCAGCGCTTCCCTGCCCAGCTTAGTCAAAACTACCACAGGGTACTCCGCACCGCTTAAAGCAAGATAATCATCTGCTAATAGACGGTCGATCATGTCCAGGATATGCTTCTCACCCGCGCCGGCCAGACTGCGGTAGAATTTCAAGCTGTTATACCCAAAAACCGAAACACTGCCTGATGAAACTCCCCGCAGAATACCTGCAAGCTTCTTCCGGCCTACTCCATGAGGCAACTCCCTTACACAGCCCAGCACCAGCAAAGGCTCTTGCGAAAATTCCAACTCGCCGGCCGTAACAGCCAGACAGTTGTCGCAACAAGGCTCTGCCTGACCCTCCGGTTTTTCGCCGAAATAATCCAGCAACAGCTTTCTTCTGCAACGAGTTGTGTTTGCCCAGTTCACCATGGCGGACAGCTTGTCCTTGCGGTAGGCCTGCCGTTTTTCCACCTCCTGCAAGGCAGCCCGCACCGCCGCGGGTACGGGACGTCGCGGCCCCGGCTCCAGGTACAGGCAATCCCCGTCCCGGTCAATCAGTTTGACCGCCTGAAGCCGCTCAAGCATGCTGACAATCAGGCGCTGCTTGGTCTCTGTCAGACCGGTCCCTTCCAACCCGGCCAGCGGTACAACAGCCCGCCCGCCATCCGAGTATTTGGCACAGAGTCGCCAAAAAGCGGCCAGGTCTTCACGGGTGACAGCGTCGTTGTCGATAATCCATTCTTGCAGCTTCCTGTCTTTTAATGAAATAAACAGCAGGCATTGGGCCGGCAGGCCGTCCCGCCCGGCCCTGCCGATTTCCTGATAGTACGCCTCCAAGGTAGCCGGCAGGTTATAGTGAATGACATAACGAATGTTGGCTTTATCTATCCCCATCCCGAAGGCATTGGTAGCAACAACCACCATTATTTCTTCCCTGATGAAGGCATCCTGCACCCCGGTGCGCTCGGCCGGGGTCATCCCGGCGTGATAGTAAGCTGCAGGTATACCGAGTCTCTCCCGCACCCAGGCGGCCACAGTCTCGCTCTCTTTCCTGGTTGCTGCGTAAATAATCCCACTACCCTGCCGCTCTTTAAAAAATTCCCGCAATATGGCCAGTTTTTCCTGCCTACGTGCTACCCCTTTAGCGGAGATGTAAAGGTTGGGCCGGTCACTACCCGCCAACACCATCCGGGCGCCGGGAATATCAAGCTGGTCCAGAATATCACTTTGCACCGCCGGTGTGGCAGTGGCGGTAAGGGCCATAATGCGGGGACGCCTCGGCAATTTGTCGTAAAAGTCCTTGATCCAGAGGTAGTCCGGCCGGAAGTCGTGCCCCCACTGGGAAATGCAATGGGCTTCATCCACTACCAGCAAGTCTATCCCCATTTCATTGATTAAGTCTGTAAAATACCTGTTGCGCAGCCGCTCCGAGGCAACATAAATCAATTTATAAGTACCATTGCGGATACCCTGCATCCGCATGCGGTAATCATCCAAATTAAGCTGACTGTTGAGCATGGTAGCCTGAAACAGATTTCTTTCCCGAAGATTATCCACTTGATCTTTCATCAACGCCACAAGTGGAGAGATTACCAGCGTCAGGCCTGGAAGCAGCAAGGCCGGCAACTGGTAACACAGTGATTTCCCACTCCCGGTGGGCATAACCGCCAGCACGTCATCCCCGGCCAGAGTCGCTTCGACAACTTCTTTTTGCCCCGGCCGGAAGCAGTCAAAATTAAAGTTTCTACGTAAAATATCTTCCAAATTATGCCCTGTCATCATTATAGTACCTCCGGTAATTGTTGCAACACGACAGTGATAAAAATATACTTCACAGGTACTCTCCCGTAAACTTTTGACACAGCACTTGGCAGTTTTCTCCAAAAATCTGCTTGTACCGGTAACACGCCCGTTCACTCGGGTTTATCACTACTATCTTACGTTCTTTACTCATAGTGTTAAGCGCCCTCTTGATTGTCGCTATAATTGAAGTATCAGCCGGGGCCAGAGAATAACCGATAAAGACCAGCCGGTCGGACAGGCTGATCGACTTGCTCGCGCAATCCCAAACATTTTGCAGCCTGCTGATATTATAAGATTTATAAAGTGTCGGAGCTATAATGATGGCCTGGGAACTATCACTACCACAGTTCAGGCAGGTTATTGAATATTTATCTTTAAAGAGAAGGTGCGCAACCTTTTCATTATGCTCGGAAATTTCTCCGCAAAGGGGACAAAATGACCAGTTAAGTGAACCATGCAGCTTATAAAGCGGGATTTTTCGGCAAGAATCCAGGTGATCCAGGTGGTTGCCGTAGAAGCCGTATTCCGGTACACAGCCGGTGGAACGAATGGCATTATCGAGAACAATATCATAATTTAAGGACACAAAAGTGGGAATTTCTTCCCCGCCCCTGACTACCCCGGACACGAATGATTGGTGCATACCGTTATATGAAGGGAGCGACTTATCGAGAGTCATGCTGATCAGTTTGACCAAAGCCGTTTTTAATTCATGCAACCGGTATCTGGGAAACCTGATTGAAAACGCCTGGTTCTGAAGCAAAGACCAGTCAACAATATTAAAAATTTCTTCCAGTTCCGGAAACTTGTCGAGTTCGCCGGCATGTCGTATCACGGTTTTAAAACCATAGAAATGTTCGAGAAACTCCCAAACAATATCCAACTCCGGGCTGTAATGCTCTTCTTTGAAGAACTGGTAGGCTATTTTGAGAAAATCGCGCAGCACCGGCGCACCCTCAGCGGCCGACGCTCCCGCTCCAAAAATATAAACAGTCTTCATAACTAAATCTCCTAATCAATGGTATATTCATTATAACCTAATTCATTAAATCCACGCCATGGATTGAATCTTTCATTCAACTTTATAATCACGTTGGTTAAATAGCTTTGTTTTACTTTAAATCTTAAACCTGACAAAAATAGTTGTGCCGCACAGGCCGGTTTCTACTTTAATGGTGGCGTTGTGCCGGTTGGCGATGCTGAAACAAACCGGCAGCCCCAGGCCTGTCCCATGATCTTTTGTGTTTTTAAAAGTTCATTTAGACAACAGCCGACATTTATCCTTCGGGAATCTTGTCGAATAATGCCTGAGCATAAAAAATCTCACTCATTATTCTTTTATTGATATGAGCCGGATACATTCACTGTTATGTAAATTATTTCACTATTAACGGATTACCCATGCAGGAACCTTCACACACGTGTAGAATACAAGTTTGTGAGGTGATTCCCATGAAGGAAAAAGTCAGTCAAGATGCAATTGAAGCAATTCTTAACGCTACTCATGACGCGGTAATTGCAGTAAACAAAGCCTATGAAATAATTGCGTTTAACCAGGCAGCAGAAAGGATCACCGGTTTGAAGGCTGCTAGCGTATTGGGCAGGCCTGTAAAGGAGGCCGTTCCCGCACCCGGCCTGTTGCGGGTGTTGCAGACAGAAGTGCCGGAGCTTAATCAACAGCTGCAGATTGGAGATCTTACTGCCGTTGCCAGCTACATCCCACTGAGAGACCGTCATGGGAAAATTACCGGCGCAGCAGCTATCATTCGTGATATTACCGAGGTAAGGAGCCTGGAGCAGCAGGTAGCTGAGTTAAGAGAAACGAGATCCCTGCTGGAAGCCATTCTTTACGCAACCGAAGACGCAATTACGGTGGTCAACGAAAAAGGAAACGGCATCTTAATTAACCCCGCCTACACGAAAATTACCGGTCTCACGGAAGCGGATGTCATTAATAAACCGGCTTCAGTAGCAGTGACCGAAGGGGAAAGCATGCATTTGAAAGTGCTGCAAACCAGGCAACTGGTGCGCGGGGTCAGGCTAAAAATGGGTCCCATGAAAAAAGAAGTCGTGGTCAATGTCGCCCCTGTTATAATGGACGGCAAACTTCGTGGAAGTGTCGGGGTTATCCATGACATTACTGAAATTATGCGCCTGTCGGAGGAACTGGCCAACGCCAGGAAGTTAATCAGGCATTTACAGGCCAAATATACGTTTGACGACATTATCGGCAAAAGTGAACCGATCAAGGCAGCCATAGCCCAGGCCAGGCACGCTTCAGACACACCCGCCACCGTGCTTTTGAGGGGAGAAAGCGGAACTGGAAAGGAATTGTTCGCGCATGCCATACATAACGTCAGTGACAGAAGTAAGGGGCCTTTTGTCAGGGTCAACTGCGTGGCGATTGCTGAATCACTGTTGGAAAGTGAACTATTCGGATACGAAGAGGGGGCTTTCACCGGGGCCGCCAGGGGTGGTAAAAAAGGGTATTTTGAGGAAGCGGGCGGCGGTACTATTTTTCTCGATGAAATTGGTGATGTCAACCTTGCTTTGCAGGCCAAACTCCTCAGAGTACTGCAAGAAAAAGAGATAATCAGGGTAGGCGGCACCAGGCCGATACCTGTAAACGTACGGGTAATCGCCGCCACCAACGCTAATCTGGAACAGAGGATAAGCGAAGGCACTTTTCGTGAAGATCTGTATTACCGGCTGAATGTTGTCCCGATCTTCGTGCCGCCGCTCAGGGTCCGCAAAGAGGATATACCTCAATTGACAGCCTATCTGTGCAAAAAACTTGGGCAGGAATATAAACGAAAAATTTCTGAAATATCCCCGGCAATATTTGATATTTTCATGGACTATGATTGGCCGGGCAATATCAGAGAGCTTGAGAATGTGGTGGGACGAACAATTATCAATATGGATAAAAATGAAAAAATCATCTTACCGCGACATGTGCCGGAGCTGCTTTACAAGAGCGCAAAAACATACCGTTCAGATAACATAGATACCGGCAGCCGTCCGGATGAGCCGGCAACAGAGGTTCATGTGGAAAAAACACTCAGTGATATTCTAGATTCAACGGAAAAAACCGTCTTGCTGAAAACCCTGCAAAAGACCAACGGCAACAAAACCAAAGCTGCCAACATGCTCGGTATTGCCGTCAGAAGTTTATATTATAAATTGGAAAAACATGGGTTAGCTTAGGCATGGCGTTGTCCCCGCTTATACTCAGAGGAAGGGGGACACACCTTCCTTGGTTAAAATAAAAACGAAAGTTGTTTTGGAAATAAGGGAAGGAATGTCCCCAATTAATTC
>JGI12104J13512_1001252_pt1 | contig 19248 bp, 21 predicted proteins | sample TerdegcTABiofilm_FD_13512 | JGI IMG/M metagenome (IMG submission 13512)
GTAATGTCGGTGACCCAGATTTTATTGAGGGTATCCGCTTTAAAGTTCTGGTCAAGCAGATTCTCTGCAACAGGCAGTTTGTGTTTTGAATCTGTTGTAGCCTTGAACTTCTTTATCTGTTTACAGCGTATTCCGAGTTTCTTTCTTATCTTTCTTATCCTGCAGATACCGACTTTTATGCCGTGTTCTGCGAGATCACGCTGGATGGTTTCAGGACCTGCAACCTCACGGTTTCTTTTGTGAGCTGCCTTTATCTCAACTTCAAGCCTCATCTCTTCTATAGCATGTCTTGAAGACTTACGGTTAAGCCATGCATAATAGCCGCTCGGTGATACATTAAGCATACGGCACATAAAAGGGATAGTATAATAGAGCCGCTGGTCTTTCATGAACGCGTACCTGGATGCGACTCTTTGGCAAAGTACGCGCTCGCTTTTTTTAAGAAATCACGCTCCATCTTTACCTGAGCGAGTTCACGCTTGAGGTTTAATATTTCCATTTCTGTTTCATTTAAGGATTTCCTTGAGGTTCCCACTTGAGAAAGCCTGCCCTTTTTTTCTGCCCTTATCCAATAGGTTATGGTTGACTTAGGTATAGATAATATACGTGCAACCTCCGATGCCTTCATCCCACCCTCTGTGATCATCTTCACTGCTTCTTCCCTGAGTTCTCTTGTGTAAACTGCGTTAGGAATCTTTTCCATGCTAATACCTCCGTTCTGTATTGTACATCAACTTTGGTATCCACTAAAAGCATTATATATCAGAGTGTCATTTTCGTAGTTCGTCGAATTAGTCATTCAAATAACCTTCTGTAGTTCTATTTTTAATTGTCGAATGTAATATGGATTAATATATATTTTCTCAATCACCTTTTTCAATGCTGGAGGATATTCAAGCATCTTCAGTGAATCCAAAGCAGTCCACCAATGTTTGAGTTGCTCCTTTATAAGATAAAGACTCAGTAATTTAGATGAAGGTGGTGTATTATTTTCATAATAGGCATTCAAAAAAGCCTGCTCGGCACACCGATCAGGTTCTAATCTCAGTAAAAACAAACCGCTTCCCCAATACAAAATCCGGTATGTCATGATAAATCTCGCCAAATCAGCTTCTCTACACGTGCGCTTAATGCGACCGGGGTCTAGTAGCCATAAATTATCATTTTTATCAATAAGTATATTACGTATATCTATTCCTTTGAAAGTATTAGTTTCTTCAGTCTCTATCTTCGTATCAGCAATAGAATATAATTTCTTCAAAACGAATGTAGGAAAGCTATTATTAGTTTTTTCAATTTCATTGCAGTAACGCTCGTATTTTGGGAGAGAATCGGACAACCTAAAAATTATTCTATTTGTGTTTTTTTGATGAAAGCGCGCTAGAGCAATTCCCAATCGTTTCATGGCAGAGTTCAATCTGTTCTGGTCATCGTAAAAACCAATACGGCGATATAAATCAAATTTTCGAAACAAAGAAAATGCTTCGTCACCCTCAGCCGCTTCTGTAACAATTGCGTTATATTCCGGAATAAATGTATGCATTCGAATCCATGAAACACCTATATCTTCTGAACGCCAAAGCGCAGAAAGCGTGCGCAAGCTTGCCACCTCCGCTTCCGCCATAACGCGGTCTCTTGTTGTTATTGGTAATATAGATTTAGAAGTGTGCCGCAAATCTTCTTTGGGGATTTTTACATATAGTTTACGGTAACTTTTGCCAAATAATATTTCAATGCTAAAAACAAAGGAGAAATAATTGATCTGCAGTACACCAACTGTAACCTTTACACTTTTGAAATCCTTGCCGGTTATTTCTCCAACAAGCAGTTTAGTTAGATAATTTTGAATCGCTGTGTTGCCGCTTGAAGTAATTAATTTGTCTTGATTGTTTGTTTTTTGCAAGCTGTCATAATCCATGGCTGTTTATAAAATAAATTTCTTTCCGCGGAGGAATTGTCATCTCTCGGCACAATATTGCAATCAATTATGGAGAACCTGGCGGCAAGCAGATCAGACAAAAACTCCAGCGGATAAAAATAGTGAAGCGTGCTTTTATTTTTACGAAAAAAGAACAAATCTGGTTTCCCCGCCATAGCGCCTAGCCGTGGAATATCGTTTGCCCCATATCTATATGGATTGCCAAATAAACGGATGAACTTCATAAACATTTTAACCAATTGCAAGTATTTATCCCTGTAAATGTTGTGTGCGTTAATGAGAAGAACACCATCCGGTGCCAGAACACGGTAAATTTCCGACAAAACCCTATTCCGCATTGATTTATCGGGAAAGTGAGAAAAAAGAACACCTGCCGCAATAATCTGCTCAAAAGAACCGTTATCGTACTTCATATTTAAGGCATCTCCGTATTCAAATTTAATTTTAAGATTGTTTTTCCTCGCGTGCTCATCTGCCATGGCAACAAATTCATTAACAAAATCAATTGCAACTATATCCGAAAAACCCTGTCGCGCCAAAGCAAAAGCAACTCGCCCCCCCAGTTCCAATTTCCAGCGTATTTTTCTTCGCCTTAAAGTATTTGTCTATAAATATTTTTTCATATTCTGCCAATCCAATATCTTGAATTACGGATTGCCTGCTTAAATCCGTGGTTGAATATTCAACTTCATGAAGTTTCGATAATATTGGTTTCCCAGCATTATTATTTGTCATTGGTATAGACCTCCCGTTAATTAAGCCATCGCTCCGCCCACATCTGGAAATTGAGCAGCAATTGTAATTTTTCCGCGCCAATACCACGATAGCGGTAAAATCTTTCTACTTCAGATGAAACAATGCATTCATCTAGCACACCTACCTTGCGAATGCTTTCTTTTGAAAGATACTCATCAACCAAAGCCTTCCATGGTCCGCGCATCCATTCATAAAGGGGAATAGAAAAACCTTTCTTGGGTAAATTGAGCACAGATTCGCTAATCCAGCGGCGTAAAATGTCTTTGAGTAAATGCTTGTGTTCACCGTTTTTATATACAAATTCCAAAGGCAAACTATAGGCAAATTCAGCAATCCGATGGTCTAAGAATGGGTCCCTGCATTCCAATGATACTGCCATGGAAGCGCGGTCAACCTTCGTCAGAATATCGTCCCGCAGAAAACTCTGATAATCGGCGCGCATCATATCATCAATTAAGGAAAAAGCATCAACCTTGTCGCTTCCGGTATACCGCGAAGCCAAGACGACATCCGAAAGCAAATCATCAATATTTTCTCCAATAAGCGCTGACACCTTTTTTTCTGTCCATCCCTTTTCATTCATAATGCGCAAAATATCATCAGGCTCAGACGATAGGGCAACTTCCAATCCTTTTTCCACTGTTGATATCAGGCGCGGATTACGACGATTTTCCCCTTTTTTGTTCAAATGCCATGAGATTATTTTTTCATAGGGCAAAAGTGAAAATATCTTTACGAAGATAGAACGAAGATAATAGGGAATTTTTGCCATCTGGAGATAACGATTCGCATATTGAGGATAGCTTTCATAACCGCAGAACTGCTCGTCACCACCATCAGCGGAAAGCGCAACCTTGACATATTCGCGGGCAACGGCACAAAGAAGCGCTGTCGGCATACCCGATGAATCGCCAAAAGGTTCGTCATATATTTCATTAAATCTTCGGAGTGCATCTACCGCTTCCGGCGCTTTCAAATAACGGATTTCATGACGTAGCCCCAATTCCTTAGCAATTCTGGATGCAACGGGTGCCTCATCATAGTGCTTATCATCGAAACCAATTGTTATATGCAATAAATCCGCGTTTGTTTTTTTCTTTAGTATTGCGGAAAGGAAAGTCGAATCAATCCCGCCGGAAAGAAAAACAGCAACAGGAACATCTGATACCAAGCGATAACAAAACGCATTTGTCGCAAGCCTTTCCATTTCATCAAGGGCTTCCTGATAGCTTCCGTGAAAAGATCCTCTTTCTATGCAATCAATACCCCAATATTTATTGATGATAATTGAACCATCCGCTTTGCAAATCATGTAATGTCCCGCAGGCAGGCGCTTTGTTCCAGCAAGAACTGTTTTTTCACTAAGTGTGTAGCCAAGAATAAAATACTGCCCCAGACCACGCTTATCAAGATTCTTAGTATACGCGGTATGAGAATAAAGCACTCTTAGTTCCGAACCGAAAATTAAGCGCTTATCATCTTTAAAATAAAAAAGCGGTTTGATTCCCGCTCTGTCGCGCGCCAGAAAAAGACAGCGCTCCGGCACATTCAATACTGCGAAAGCAAACATACCGATAAACTTGTTGAGCGCCGCTTCAATACCCCAGCAATGGATGGCATTGATAACCACTTCCGTATCGGAATTGCTTTTAAAATGATAACCAGCTACTTCCAAATCAGGTCGAATTTCGTGGTAATTGTAAATCTCGCCGTTGAAAACAATACAAAGTGATTTATCTTCCGTCCACATCGGCTGATGACCGGCAGGTGACAAATCAATAATTGACAGTCGGCGATGTCCCAAACCAACAAAACCTTCGCAGAAAACCCCTTCATCATCCGGCCCGCGATGAGATATTGCGGTAATCATTTTTTCAATATTAACCGGACTGACTGGTTCCGAAAAAGAGTATTCACCGGCAATGCCGCACATAATCAGGCTCTGTCCTCAACAAGCCCCAAACAAATATCGGCAAACTTCTTTACTTTGTCATCAATCAAATAATCAGAAAAAACCGTTTTTCTGGCTTCACCTCCAAGCTTTGCTCGTAATTTTTCATCTGTGATCAAATTTCTCCAGCGTTTCACAATAGTATCAACATCTCCGGGTTCGACTAAATATCCATTTTTACCATCTTCAATTATTTCCCTCAATCCACCGACACGCGATGCAATTACCGGCTTACCCAGCGCCATTGCTTCCAAAACAGCGCGTCCGAAACCTTCCGCTAATGATGGGTGAATAATTATATCCATCTGCAGGGCAATGGCCAGGGCGTCTTTTCTCCAGCCGGTAAAAATAACATTTTGGGAAAGGTTGTATTTATCTATGAGAATTTGAAGTTCATTCCTATAAGAAAGGTATTCATCAATGACATGGTCACCCAAGAGATACAATCTTAAATTAGGTAACTCTTTAATGAGCCTTCCCATTGCTTCCACGACAAAATGCTGACCTTTGGGGCGATATAGCTGGGCAAGGATAGCCGTATTCACAAACTTCGAATCTATGCCAAGCTCCTTTTTTAAAGCTTCACCTTCATATTTAATGGCATTTTCAATAATACGTGAATCAAGACCAATTTTCAAAATACCAATCTTTTTTTTAAGACATTTCACAAGTAATGAATATTTGTCATCACGATTTTGCGGACAGAAAAACAATATTTTTTTAGCCAGAAAAAAACAAAGACGGTCAATTATGGGATTGGCCAATTCACCTTTAACATATAAAAGTGAAGGAATGCTAGCAAGCCGCGCCGCAAGTCCCACGCACATTTCCGCCCTTACACAGTTTGCATAAACCAAATCAATCTTCTTTTCACGGATGAATTGAAATATTTTTAGATTGTAACGGAGCAAATCAAATGCCGCAATGATTTTACTGAAAAAACCTTTCCCCAAAATACTGCCGCCATAAGATGTTAAACTATTCGGCGGTGGAATAACTACACATTCAATACCCTTTTCACGGAACATATCAAGAGCAACTCCATCTATAGGGGAGACAACAATTGGAGTGAATTTAGATTTATCCAATCGCTCCAATATCAAGCGCTGAGTCAGAAAATTTCCTCCCAAGCCCATGGGATATGGTTCGTAAAACACAACTTTATTTTTTTTATTATGCATTGATTCAATAAAAAGAGAAAAAAATAATTTGCTGTTTAATGTAGGATTATTTTGGTTTTGATTAAATAATTTGCTGACCGGTACTTATATTATGCGGAGTTTGATAAACATGACTTGCTTTTTTCGAAAAAACAAGATTAAAAAACTTATATATGAATATGAAAATAACAAAACTCGTAATCGGCCTTATTATATCAACAGGTATGACTCGTTCTGCCGTACCATTTGTAATAAAATCCAGCGAAAGAAGCGTCAGAAAAGCGGCAAACGTAGGAGATTCTATGAACACTTTCCTAATTGTCGGATAAAATCTATTGAAAAATAACGCGACGATAAAAACAAAAAAAGGCGCGATAAAATGGCCAAAATAAAGATATAGCGTTCCTTGAATCCCCCACATTTCACTATTGTAATAAACTATGTTGTCAAAATAAATGTAATCAAAGAGTTGATTTATAGATAAAATACCTGGAAAAACATCACCAGGGACAAGATCGTTAATTATTCTCATAAAAGATTGAATTGGGTTATAGTATTCTAAAGGATTATGAACATACAAGTCGTTAAGTATATAGAATTGTGCCATAACAGCGTTGAGTCTGTGTATCAATTGTGTTATAGCCAAAAATAATGTTTCTTTCTCCATTAATAACTTCTCATAATCCAATACGGCTATAATATCAGCTATTGTAACTGAATCAGAATACATATACAAAGGCCTTAGTGCTTGGGCAACCATGCCAAAAAAAATTAGAAATGGAGTAAACAGTAATAAAATAACGGCAAATTTAAACAAGCTGTTCAGGGGCCAGCGGATATTGTAATTTATGCTTAAATAATAAATGATTGAAAGAACAAAAATTAAAAATACTGCATTTCTGGAACCTGAAAAAACACCTATAAACATCAAAAGAATCGGAATCAATAGATGATATTGCATTGGTTGTGCTTTATTATTATAACTCTTCAAAAAGGCAAAAAGGCAAACCACATAAATCGTTGAAAGTTGTGCCATACCCCACAGAAACAATGGGGTTCCTTCGCCTGTCACGGTACTCATAAGGCCAGACCAAGGGGCTATGAAATTTAATATATAAAGAGTAATAATTGTCAGATAAAAAGATACGCCGCCGTTTGAAACAATTTCGTCTATTTTGCAGAATAAGTGCGGAACTGAAAAAAAATTATCATCCTCTGAAGGCTTTAATATTAAAAGTCCCAGCAACCAGGCAAGCAATAAGGAAAAGAGGCTCCAATAAACAACCGCAGCGGCATCAGGGTTAAAAAAACTGTCCATCGATTCCACTAACCGCAAGCCTTCCACTGAAAGATTATCATAAAATATTGAAACGAAAGGCCTTGTGAGATAATTTGTTAAAATGTAATAGGCTATTATCAGATTGATAAAAACAGCTCTTCCTGCCCAGAAAATCATTGATAGCAATATACAAGAACCAAACATTGCAAAAGACGCAGATGTATTTTCAGCAATGAATTCCCTTCTGAAGATGATTATAATCAGTGCATAAATGAGAAAAAAAACACTTAGCAGACGTCTGGTTGTCATAAAATTATGCCACCGGGACCCTTCTTAAATACTGCCTGTAAAAATAAATGAGCCGGCTGTAAAATTGATATGGCAAAATAGAAGCACAATACGGGAAGATAGCTTTAGGCTTTCTAAAAAGAAAAGATTCGAGCCGTTGTCGAACAAGTTTGTTATTCCCATCTTTCCAATCCAATAGAGCATAATAATACTGTATATAAAAACGCATTTTAATTATTTCTTTCTTATACTCTTGCTCGAAATTGGGAAAAATTCTTATAAACTTATTCAGCATCATTTCTGTTTCTTTTGGCGATAAATCAGGACGCAGATATGATGAGCTTTCTTTGTGAATTCTGTTTTTTGCCAATGGCTCATATACATAATCAAAATGCCATTTGTAAGCTATCCGCGTAAACAGATCGAATTCTTCAATATGATTGAAGCGAATGTCAAACCAGTCATCGAGGCTAAATAAAGCTTTTTTACTCACAACAACAGTTGACAAGCAAAGCGAATAATTACCTAAAAAATCACGAAAAACATACCCTGTTGCCAACTTTTTTCTACAAAATAATGCTTCACAGCCATCATTGCTGAACTGAATAGCATTACATGCAACAATGCCTACATTATCGTCATTAAAAAGCGCTATTTGTTTTTCTAATTTTTCCGGCATCCACAAATCATCGTGGTCAATAAACGCTATAAACTCGCCGCTGGAGCGTTTTAAAGCTTCGTTGCGGGAATATCCCAGTCCATGGTTTTCCTGATAGTGGTAGATAATTGGGTAACCTTTATCTATATATTCCTTGATAATGGATTCCGTCGAATCGGTAGAACCATCATTAATAATAACAAGCTCCCAGTCTTTATAAGTCTGATTGACAATACTGTCTAATGTTTCACGCAGATATTTTTCTGAGTTGTAACAACAGAGATTCACGCTTACAGTTGGCGGCATAGATTATTTAAAAAATTCCTTCACGGCTTCAGCTACAAGTGACACGTCTTCATTTGTCATATCGAAATAAAGAGGCAAGGTTAGAATTTCTTCCCCAATCCGCTCTGTAATTGGCAAGGGCGTTGAAAATGCCTTGAAGAAGGGCTGAATATGATTAGGGATATAATGAATTCCGGTTCCGACACCTTTTTCTTTCAAAAACTCAATCAATCCTTCTCGTTGCCCATTTGTAACCCTCACAATATAGGTGAAAGGGGCAGTTTCCTCCAAATTCCATGATAAAATTTTTAAACCATCAACATTCATAAAGGCATCATTGTATTTTTGCACAATTTCTTTCTTTCTTTGGATAAATGAATCTAATTTTTTAAATTGCGCCAATCCTATTGCCGCATTGATGTTGCTCATGTGATAGCGATAACCCTGTGTTGTAACTTCATAAAACCAAGCGCGCTCATTCCGATAACGATGCCAGGTGTCTTTATCGATGCCCAATATTCTTTTCGTCCGAATTGACTCCGCAATTTTATCATCAGATAAGGCAACCGCCCCACCTTCTCCGCACGTCAGATTCTTTATGGGATCGAAGCTGAAACATGTCGCGTCTCCAAAACTGCCAATTTTCTTTCCTTTATATGATGATCCAAATGCATGGGCAGCATCTTCAATAATAACGATATTGTGCTTATTGCCAATTTCCATTAGCGTATCCATATCGCATGCCTTGCCACAATAATGCACCGGCATAATTGCTTTGGTCTTGTTTGTAATTCTTTTCTTAACATCAGCAACGTCCATATTGAGATTGTCAGGATTGATTTCACAAAACACCGGAACCGCCTCCAAAGCGGTGATAACTTGAATGCTGGCACAAAAAGTCAAAGATGGAACAATGACTTCATCGCCTTTTTTAATTCCGAAGGCATCCAATGCAATGTGCAATGCCGTAGTCCCTGTATTGACAGCAAGGACGTGCTTCGCGCCCAAATAATCTTTCAGTTTATTCTCAAATTCAAATACGGTGGACCCCAACCCCAACCAACCAGTTGAAAATACTTTTTCTACTTCCTTCAATTCTTCTTGGCCTATTGATGGTCTTGAAACAGGTATCATTATACTATTCTCCTATTATTATCTTCTCTCTTCCGTAACACAGCTAAAATGTAGCGGCCGGCATCAGGAACTGTTTTTCCTAATTCCAGTTCTAATTCCATTAACTTATCTCTCTCTTCAATAGTCAATTGAGACGGCTGGCATATGCTGTCATGAGGATCACCAGGAATGCCGGAACATACTCCTAAACCGCGCAATTCAAGCAATTCCAAACGATATTTATTAACAAATAAATCATTAGTTCTCTGCTTGTTTGCCATGTAAAAACGGTGGAAGGCTCAAATATTCTCCCCTCCCTGGAATTAATCAACAAATCGGTATTTTGCATTGGTCTTCGGCGCACAAGGTAGAGAGCATTAAAATATTGAGAACGAAAAGACATTATAAGCAATCCATTATCTTTTATGATTTGAATAATTTTTCAAACTCTTTTGCCACTCAGAAAAATAAAATGTAACTTCCGTCATTAAAGCGACATCAACTGAATTTTCCTTAAATCCAGCAAGGCACTCTTCTATTGATTGAACACGCCAGTCAATATTGTTCTGAGATTTTTCTGCCGAGTATTGCCTTGCCTGCTTTATAGCATACTCAGAAATATCACAGCCGATTATTCTTGCTTGCGGACATTTCTCTGCTAAATTTATTGTCAGGCGCCCCTGACCACATCCCAAATCCAATATAGTTGCGTTTTTATTTATAGAATTTATGTGCGGTAAAATTATACGATTATATTGCTCCGCATAGTAAGGTTCATTAGATTCTGTCATCATATTGTAATTAGTAGAATTGATAATATTATTTTGCTGAACATCATGTGGTTGAAATTTAATTGTGAGAAAATAGAAAAATTGCGAAATTTTATTTGCTATTCTGTATATTAAAAACATCAATTTATAGATCATTGTTAACTTACTTTTTTATTTTATAAAAGCCCTTAATGTTTCGTTATTGATTTTATTTATTCCACTAATTAATATTTTTCTTATCGCTCCAGTGTCTTTTTCATAGAAATTAGTTTTTGTAAAAAATATATCATTTAAGCGTTCTTTAATTTCTTTTTCCGAAACTGCAGATAGAGTAGGAAATTTATCTTCCAAAACATCAACCGAATTCATTGCGTTTCCCAATTCCGGCAGAAGTGGCAAGACAACACATCCAGAGAGCAGGGCATCAATACAGCCTGCTGTTGATAATATTATAGCGCATTTCGATTTTGCCAGCGCATCATAAATCTCCCCGTCATGCCATGCCCACCCGTCGGGCAAATCATTTGTTCGGATGATAAATTATCATATGCAACCGGTAGATATACGGCCTTTGAAAGCGACTTGCAGATATGCAACCGATATAGCCTGCCCCACTCGTCACCAAAACATATTCGCCTTTCCGTCTCAACACAACCCTACTTTTGGAAAAACACTGTATTACTTTACTCCCTCTGATTTAACTTCGCTCTTTTGCTCCCCCAGCAACTTCTTCCACCGAGGCAGGTCCGGGGCTAAAAAGAAAAAATCCCCTCTTCTCTTCTCGCGGCCGCAGTTGGACTTCGCCATGGAAAGGGCTTTGGCTAATTCACGGGGCGTGCTTACAAACTTCACTCCCTGCTGGCCGCGCAACGGGCTCATGTTGAGTTCATTGTCATCCAGCATGACCAGGACAGGTAATCCGGCAAGATAGGCGTCCACTCCGGCGGAGGTGCTATTACTGGCGTAGGCGATATCATAATCGTTCAATATATTACCCAGAGGATCTGTAATAACCCGTAGGTTAAGGCGGGGGTAGTCTTCAGCCCGAATCATGCAGTATGGATGAGGCTTTATTGTGATTCGCAATGTTGTATCCACATGGGTCATGGCAGAATCCAAAAGTCTTAATAATTTCTTAGTAGAGTCGGCCATAATTTCACCAAGAACAAGCAATTTAATTACCCCCGTGTTATCGGATGTTAAACGCCTCCCCTCCACTAACATGCCCAGGTACATATAGCGTAGTGCTTCTGCTTCAATTACCCTGTCCATAGGTTGTCCTGCTTCCCTGAAGGCGCTAATTGCTGCCATTCCGTTAAGAACATTGGCATCGGGTTGCGGCATGGAATATGTGTCGGTCCTACTTATGGTTTTTACATCATAAAAATATCGTAAATCCCAAAATCTCACCGTAGAATGAAAGACCCCGAACAGTTTGCCATGCCCATGTTTTCGCCAAGCATGTATAAACGCACGCTCCCATCCTTGATTTTCGCACAGGTATAAACCCATGTGCTGATGAGGCACAGATTTCATGGCAGCATCAAATAGGTGGAGTTTTAGAAGATTGTCCATTGCAACAGGCCCTTGTAAGGAATTCCACCAATCGTTTCTCATCAAGGGCCAGAAGGAAAGTCGGGAGTCAGAGGGTTTAAAAGCAGCCTTTATCTTGTGAAGCATCAATGAGAGCCTGAATAAATTAACCCAATTCGAAAAAGCACTCCAGATGACCTTGAACGACAAAAAGGAATCGAGAAAAGAATGAAAGGCATTACAAGCATTATTTTCATTAAAACGTCTTATCCATTCGGTAGCAATCCGAGTGTTTGGCGTGACGCTGCTTTTCAGGTAATGGTGGATCCAATTTAACTTGATTCCTCTTTTCTCCAATAATTGGGGAAGAATCTCCCATTGCCTACTGTAAAATAGCCCCCTTGCACATGAGTCCTGATCAAGGTGTATGAAGTAGGAACAAAAGAACACGGCACTATGCCCTGAGAACCAATGAAACGAACCGATCTTACGCAACGGCCAATGTGTAATGACATGGCGCAATAAAGTGAAAAGCGCTCGGATCGCATAAGGCAGCAGGTAGTAAAACCATCTGAGGTCCTTACGAGTATTGAGGGATGGTAACTTTTTAAAACGATATGGAATATGAAGGTTTTTGCACAAAAGGTCGATACACTCATGAAGAAACTTGTTATCGCTTACAAGGAGGACCTTGATAGGTCTCTGTTTCAGCAGGATTTCCTCTAATGCCATGAGCCTAAGCGCATCGCTGATGGGCGACTTGAAAGGGCTCTTCTCGACGAACAGGGTAAGCCACCAGTAACTTAGGCCATCTCCTAATGCCAAGTGGTCGATAAGCCGCTTTCCCCGAATCATGGTTTCGCCAAGTTCATGCACCCAACTCAAATATTTTGCCCGGAACCGCTCTGCATTGTTTTCGACATAGCGGAGTAAGGAATAGGAGCCGTCTTCTTCTGCATAGCCTTTCCATCGATAAACCACCCCTTCTCCACATGGTGGAAGGCCATTCGAATCCCAAATGATCAACACGTTATCAGTCGTTTGCATTTTGGATCAATCGCTCAACCAGATCAAGATCTTGAGGTGTATCAATAGCATGGGTTGAACGGCTTCAGCGATCATGCCAGGGTGAACCATCGATTCGTCGCCCTGAACCATGACAACGATGTCGTATCGAGTGGCCTGTTCACGCTCAAGTACCTCATGTGCCTAAGCACAACGATCTTATGACCATTCATGATAATTTCCCGTCATCACGGCCCGTCCGCCGATGCTTTGAATGTACTCGCATATTTCTCCCTCGCATGTGGTAACCGCTGTCAAATTCAAGAGCGAATTTTTTACCCGCTGATATACATGCCCGATCTTCGGTATGCCCAATATATTAGCCATCGGCTTACCTGAAAATCGGCTACTACCCATACTGGCCAGGATCAATGCCAAAATATTCATACAGTGCTCCTCTTTTCATGACTTCTTGGCCAACACCATCATGTGGGAGCTCCCTGCTGTTTATGAACAGCAATTCTATGCATGGAGGAAGGCAGCATGAATATTATTAATGTCCACTATTGACATGAGGGATCATTACTTTGAAATCTCTACAATGCACTCCAAAAGTCCCTGCCCAAGATCATGATAGCAATTTGTCGTTAACTTTTTGCCTATCTTGGGAATATATGAATAGGGGGTAATGGTATAATGTGCAGGGTTGCTGCCTAATTTATAAATGATTTCAACCGAATTTCCGAGTATCTCCCTTATGGTTTCCATAAGGTCTTTAAGTTTTGTCGGATGATGGCCTGTTATAATCAAATGCTGATTTTTGTATTCGGAAGCGAGTATTCTTGCACTTAACTCGGCTGCATCCCTTACATGTATATACTCTCTTAACTCCTCGCCGTTTCCGGAAATGGTTATTACCTTTTTTGTCAAAGCATCTCTCATATACCTATATATACTGTTTCTTTCATCTGCCCTTGGTCCGTATAGGGTACCATATCTCAGAATAGTGTAGTCGATACCATAACGTCTCTGATATTCTTCAACATAAAGCTCTGCGGACTGCTTGCTGCATCTATAAAATCCACCTTTTTCACTATAGACGTATACTGTGCTTGCGTATATAAAACGTTTAACTCCGGTTTGTCTACATGCTTCAAGAATGTTTACAGTGCCTTCAATATTACCTTTTATTGTTTCTATTGGTTTTGTTGTTGCATCATCTAAATCTGCAATACCTGCAAAGTTATAAACATATTCACAATCTTTAACAGCATCTTCCACATGTTGGGCATTTAAGATGTCTCCGATAATCATTTCTTGACCGGCCCTCAGGTATTGAGAAGCCTTGAGATCAAAGATTTTTACTTCATATCCGGAATCTGTTAATACATCTGAAACATGGCTCCCAAGGAAACCACTTCCTCCAAAAACTATGGCTTTCATTTTTCTATCTCCATTATTATTTCCTCCAATTGTGTCATGTCCATGATCTTATATCTATTACCCGCTATATCATTTCCCGCACTCTGCCTGAGAACGAAATAAATGCCGGCATCATCAGCCGCTTCCAGATCAGACTCAGCATCACCTATAAAGACCATCTCATTATGTTTTAAGTAGTATTTTCTTTTAATAGAGCTAATAATGCTCAACTTTTTTTTGGGCGATCCAAAAATACCCTTAAAATACTTTCCTAAATGTTTATATGAAACGATCTCTTCAAGTTCGTCTTGAGGGGTCCCTGATGCGATGAATAATAAATATTTCTGATAATTCCTCTCTAAAAACTCTTTTGTTCCGTTCACTAACGGGGCTCTTTTGATCTTGTCCAATACTATCTCCGAAAATTGAGTGCTGAGGTTCCTTCCTATGTCTTCAGAGTATAATTTGTTAAGTATATGCTCATAGATATGTTGAAATTTAATATATCTCGAGATCCCCATATTCCTTATGTGATATGCCACTATTTCATCTACTTTGTCAGACCATTTAGAAAATAGCTCCCGAAATGCTTGAGTCTTTATCTCGGCTGATTCAACAAGCACACCATCAAAATCAAAAATTATTGTCTTGATCATTCCAATATGCCAATAATTGTACATAAGGCGCTGTCAAGCTGTTCTATTCTTATAGGGATCACCCATAGCGCAACGAGTCCATCAAGGTTTCCCGATAAGTCCATATCCTCTATAATCAATATTGGTTCATTAATACCCTTAGGGTCCAAAAAAGTTTTATGCGCTTCCCTGCCAAGTTCACGATGTAGATAAGACGAAAGAGATATCCAGTCAATACCGATCATTCGTAAATTTGGGAAGTTTCTTCTCAGATTAAGACCTACGTCGGGATGGATGCCCGGATTTTCTGTGCTATATGACTTATCATTCCTTCTTTTATGCCATCCTGACCGAAATAATATTATATCTGCATCTTGCCTAACGCTATTTAACCAGTCGTCATTTACCAATATCTCACCTGCGTTCAACTCGACATCTATAACCTGAGGTGTGGCAAAAAACCAGAATTCTGGAGGATAATCAACTATTTTCCTCCCGTTCTCGAAGAAATGGTTTGGAGCATCAATGTGGGTGCCCCAGTGATTCTGCATGGTAAATTGAGAAACATTCGATGTATCACCGGAATTGATAGATCTGATCCGTTCTATCTTGATCTCTACAATACCGCCATAGGCCGGCTGTTTTTGTGTGTATAAGTGAGACAGAAATCGGTACCTCATTTGTTGAAGTAATCTCTTAGATGCTGAATGGCGCTTCTTCCCATTGACAGCACCGCTTGCTGAGAATTGCCCCCAATATGAGGCGTGCATATCAGGTTGGGTAAACTTAGAAAATCAATATCCTCAGGGGGTTCTTCACTGTAAACATCGACAGCGGCACCTGCTATTATGCCATTCTTCAATGCCCATTTAAGGCTGTCTTGATCGACCACTCTACCCCTTGAGGTATTAATCAAATAACAACTTCTTTTCATCATCCTCAATACACTTCTGTTTACAAGGCCATCTGTGTCAACGGTCAGCGGTACGTGTAGCGTAACAACATCGCTTTGCCTGTAAATTTCTTCTTTTGTTACCTCTTCCAAGTGGTTTTCGTTGTAATAGTGCGTTTGATCAACAATATCGTTGACAAGGATTCTGCAATGGAAGGGTTTAAGAAATCTGACCACTTCTTTTCCGATATTGCCTACACCGATTATTCCTATCGTTCTTCCGCTCAGATCATAACCGCCGTCTTTATTCCAGATAGTATTTTTTAGCTGGTTTGAAGTCAAATAGATGTTCCTCGAGAGTGTGATCATAAAAGCAACAGTCATTTCCGCTACAGAAGTCTTGTTCACGCCAGGCGTCCATCCTATGCTGATATTTTTTTGTCTGCAATATTCGATATCTATGTTGTCAAGTCCCACACCATACTTTGAAATGACCTTCAGGTTCGGCAGGTGATTTATTATTTCTTTGTTTATTTTTTCAAGTCCAACTATTATTCCTTCCGCATCCTGAATAAAATCAAGGAGTTGCTCTCCTGATAGCCTCTCCCCTTTATCATTCAGTTTCGTTTTGGGAAAGTATGTTAGTATTTCTCTCTGAAGTGTTTCGTTCTTGGAAAAAGATGGCGATGTCACAGCAATTCGCATTTTTATTTGATTGTTGGCTTTTGCGCCACTACGCGCATATGTGAGCTAAGGTTATTTTGAACGATCCATTCTTGCAATGTTTTCTTGCCAAGACTATCCAGCTCTTTTGCGACAACTTTCCAGAACCTTCCGAGGTCCATCCCCTCTTTTAAGATCATTCCTTCAACGATATCCCAATCTAATTTGCCCGGAGTAGTTGCTTCAATGTTCATAAATCCAATCTCCTCAAGCAGCAAACCTATCGATTTAGGATTAAAAAAATTAAGATGGTGAGGTGGTGATACACTCTTCGATCTTTCCCAAAGCAACAATATATCGAAGCCTTTCCCGTTCAATGTGGTAAAAATAAGGTATCCTCCAGGCTTTAAGAGAGAATAGACCTTTTCTAAAAACATCTTTGGATCGTAAATGTGCTCCATAAGCTCAAATGCAGTCAAACAATCAAAAACACCATCTGATCCGGTTACATCTTCAAGGGGCGAACAGATTGTTTTTAAATCTTTCTTCCTACATATTTCAGCCATCTCCAGAGAAGGCTCTATGGCAACATATTCATTTTCAGGCAAAAGCCTTTTCAGTTCTTCAAGGAACATACCAAAACCAGCACCAATATCACCAATAATATGACCTGATATATCTCCAAAGAGTTTAAAAACATATTCGGCACGTGGCTTAAATATATTTTCCCTTCTCGCTTCTGCTACGGGCATAAAAAACTCTTTCACCCAGAAGTCTGTTGACGGTGATGACGAATAGAACTTATTTAATATTTCAAATGGGGGTCTGGGGTTTACAAACAACGTGGAGCAGTAATTACAACTCATATAATTAAACCCAAGCTTGATGAATTCACCTGACAGATCATTCGAATGGCACGCAGGACAGCCAATATGTTTGAAAAAATTGAAATCGAAAAAATCTTTTACATCTTTCTCAACAAGCTTGAGATACCTGTCGAATACATCTCTTTTCCGTATATCTTCCTCTTTCATTTATTATTCATTACCCCATATTTAATTCTTTTCCTGATTAATTTTGCCGGTATTCCACCAACTATCGAATAGGGATCGATATTATGCGTAACAACCGAGCCGGCTCCAATAATAGAATGAGCGCCAATGTGTGTGTTTCTGTAACAACAGCATTTGCACCGATCCACACATCATCTTCAATGATAATTTTACCGCCTGTATGGCCCTGATTAATAATTGGAATATCAATAAAGCCATGTTCGTGATCGCTTGCCCTGAGTACTACATTTTGTCCTATTAATACATTATTTCCTATTATAATTTCTCCTTTATTTGCTGCTCCAATACACACATTTGAATTAATGCTAACGTGATCACCGATGCTGATCTTGCCATCATCATGGGCATATAATGCAGAATGACGCATAATGGAAAAATTATTTCCTACTCTTATGCTCCCCCCTGTAATAACCACGCCAACTCCAATCGCCGGCTTAGCTCCTATATCTTGTAATTTGTTTTTATAATATACAGCTCTCAGAAGGTACCCTGATCGTCCAGGCCAATAGGATATGATAAAATCAAAAAATAATACTAATTCATTCAGAATCTTTTTAATGAGTTTATTCAATCTTGTTCTCGCTATAAAGTCCCATCAAAGTGTCTTTTGCCATCAACTTTACTACCTTTTCCAAATCCGCTGGTGTGTCAACACTAACCGAGTTCGTATCGGTAAAAACCATATACACATCATCACCATTTTCCAAAATTCTCATCATGTCAACGGACTCGATCTTTTCCAATGGAGTAGAAGCCATGGAATTGAATTTAATTAAATAATCTCGCCTAAAGGGAATGATGCATACCTGCTTGAGCATTGGCACATCCGTTATGCCTTTTTTACGAGAGGGTATGGGCTCTCTTGAGAAATATAAAGCCCTGTTCTTTAAATCTGTAACGACTTTAACTTCATTCGGATCTTCGAATTCTTCGGGTGTATTTATTTTCGCCATTAGATTTACAACATTAATTGATTCATCTTTTAGCATTGGCTCAACTGCCGCTTCGATCATTTCAGGTGTAACCATCGGTTCGTCTCCCTGCACCATGACAACTATATCCACTTTGCCGCCTATATCTAACTCAATTTTCAGCATTGCTTCGGCTGTTCTGTCGGAACAACGTTCATGCGTATCGGCAGTCATAATGGGTTTTCCGCCAATTGATTCAATGTAATCGAAAATCTCCTTGTCGCATGTTGCAACATAAGTTTGAGTTAAGCGTTGACACATCCGCGTGCGGAGATAAACGTGCCCTATCATGGGGATTCCACAAATCTTTGCCATCGGCTTACCGGGAAACCGGCTGGATGCCATACGGGCAGGTATAATTCCAATAATGTTCATTTTAATCTCCTTCATGGTAATTTTCTTATAACTTTTGCAGGGTTGCCACCAGCTAAAACATTTGCTGGTATATCTTTTGTTACAATACTCCCTGCGGCAATAATTGAATTATCCCCAATAGTAGTGCCTTTCAATATAATACAGGAACTCCCTATCCATACATTTTGGCCTATTATTATATCTTTATCTCTTTCAAAAGCTGGGCTGACATCTCTATTCTAAGGGGGCCATAATGCATGATAATCAGAATCCATAATTATTACATTTGGGGCAATCATTGTGCCGCTGCCAACCTTTACAGTTTTTGACCTTGCAGAAATAGATGTCCCATTTAACCCAACACCATCCTCTATTATAATTTTAGCAGATTGAGACCATGTGATATATAATGCTTTTCGTGGATACCAAAGTTGATGTACAATACAGAACGGAGGTATTAGCATGGAAAAGATCCCTAACGCAGTTTACACAAGAGAACTC
>JGI12104J13512_1001253_pt1 | contig 19245 bp, 22 predicted proteins | sample TerdegcTABiofilm_FD_13512 | JGI IMG/M metagenome (IMG submission 13512)
ATTGCCGACTGACTGCCGCATGCCCCAACATTCCTCTGGATGAGAATACCCCAAATCTTGCTTGATGTACAGGTGTGCCATATTTGACGCTTACAAACAATTGAGCCTGCCATATGAACAAAGTAATCATCAATAGGTCTAATAGGAATATATTTTCCTTCGATAGTCGCTGTAAAAAGCACCTCCAAAGTTGCCCATGTTAATAAACTGGCTACTATCGCTTTAAGAACTATATAATCTGGACCAAGTTTTTTAAGGGAATAATAAAATACTGTGGAAACAACTCCACCGACTAAAAAGCTAATAATAATTCCCATGGATAAAGATGGTCTGTTAATAGTAACAATTAAACTGTCTAGCTGGTAAAGACTATATTCGCCGATACCAAGGATTAGCATTAATCTCGTAAATAACTCATAGGGTATTGTAGATAAAACACCTATTGCCACTGCTACTAATGGTTTATCGTAATGCAAAAAAGTCTCTCCTTCTAGAAATTATCTTTAGTTTGGTGAATTTAATAAGTTTTTATGCTTATAATCTCACATTGCCAACCTTGATCCGAAAACAAGTGCGAAACAGCCTTTTACTTTGAGGAAATCTTGGGGTTTTGACGGAGTTCGTGCCCGGTTTGTTTTAAAGTTGGTATTTTTATGTTATTATAAGGCTATTAAGTGGCAAGAGGACAGTCCGCCTATGGTCAATCCTCCGTTTAAAATTATGAAGCCCCCCATAATCAGAACCACTGTGTTTATCAAAGCGGACAGGAATACAGGAATGGCCGAAAGGTTGGACATGGCCGGCAAAGGATTGCTGGACAGCCGCTACTTACCTGCGGATTGCTGAGTTAATAGGATACTTGAGACTTTACTAGCCGGGCCCCGGCAGGCGCGGCAAAAATATAAAAGAATACACTTTAGAATGTAAAAGGCCATAAACCCAGTTTGGGGATTGTGGCCTTTTGTAATGCTTAGATTTAATGCGCAGCCCAAAATCTAAAGCAGGTGTGGTTCGGAAAACACCAGCCTAAGTGCTGGTGTAATGATTATATCGTGATAGTTTCAGGCTCAGTTAGCACTTCATAAATGAAGCTGGCTTTATCTTTTTGCCCCTGGCTAATTTCATCCGGCGCATAACCTCGAACATCAATAGGTTCCATTACTTCTGCCAGGGCGTCGCCAAGTATCTCCCATCTTTTCCATTGTGGCATTCCGGCGAAAACAGGGGAAACGACAATGAGATCGATGTCACTATAGGGTCTAGCTGTACCTTTAGTCTGGGAGCCAAATAAATATGCTTTTTGGAGAGGTACTCCCTTTTTCTCAAGAACTAACAAGTACGATTTGACAATATTGGCTATTTTATTTGTTGCTTTAGGCATTTGACCACATCCTTTGAACTTTTCAGGTAAGCTTCTGTAACTGAAGCCGGATAATCATTTATGGTTCTTTTGAGTTCTTCAGGGTACCTGGTAACGACCCCGGCCAGGCTCAAACGTGTGACGAACCTGACTTGAGCATCGGTGAGTTTGGAATCACCAATTTTCATCAGGTTGATAAGGTTATGTATTGGCACATAAAAATAGAATAGATATATCTTCCGGCACGATACATGCTTTCTGCCGTATCTAAATCATATTGAGACTGGTCAAGCCATTCAGCAGTCTTGGAGCGCATACAGTTATTTCCACCTTTCTATTTTAATTTTATCATTTATTTATTTGAAATCAATGGTTGCGAAAACCGGTGGAACTCAGGGATTTTTTATTCATGTAGCAATGTTCAATAACTAACGAGAATAGGACAACCCTGTTCTCTAATAATTTGTATTGGGGGGATTGACTAATGGCAAACCGGAGAAAAAGCCAACAATTTGAGGTCGTTGTGGTCTACGATGAAAATGGGCCGACTTTCGATGAGCTGTTACATTCCCCAGAGGTGATGGCATTGTTCGAGGGACTCCTGATAACAAAAAAACTGCTCAAACCGGAATTTAGGAGCAAACAACCAAAACAGGTTTTTTCCAAAAGCAGCCTCTATGATATAATCGATGTAAATAATGAATTATAGAGGTAGATAACAAATGATGACTGTTATCGGTGGTAAAAACTATACACGTAATGAGTTGTTAGCCTTGATCGGTAAGATCGAGGCTATTGTATATGCCAGGGTTTCCACCGCTGACCAGGCAAAACATGGTTACTCCCTAGAATCTCAAGTGGAACGTTGTGTAGAGTCAGCAAAGAAAAAATTTGGATATAATGAAGGCCAGGTTATGGTTATAACAGAACCTGGGGAGTCGGGTGACAACCCTGACCGGCCCGGGATGAATCATGCTCTTTTTTTACTCGAAAATGGAGTAGGCAAAAAAATTATTATGCTTCATCCGGACCGGATGAGCCGTTTTCTTAAATTGCAGAATGTCATAGCCGACAGAGTATGGGGTTCCGGTTGTGATATTGAATTCGTGGAGACGCCCGAAGTAGATCCGAATAATCCGGAATCAATGCTTTTCTTTAATTTGCAGGGTTCTATCGCTCAATATAATAAGGCTAAAATTCTCGCTAATTCAAAGCGTGGTCGCATGACAAAGGCTAAAAACGGAAAAATCCCGGGACTCCGGAGGCTATACGGTTATACTTTCGACAAAGAGCTGGACACACTTGTAATAAACCTTACTGAGAGCGAAATATACCTGCTGATGGTTGATTGGTATTTAAATGGTAATAACGGGAAGGAAATGACCTGTTCCAGTATTGCCAGGGAATTAGCTACAAGAGGTGCACCTGCTCCCGGGGGTGGGGACAAATGGCATCAAGCTGTAGTAAGTAGAATACTCCGCCGTGAATGTTATACGGGTAAATTCTATTATGGCAGAAGCGAAGTAAAACAAACAAACGGTAAAAAGATTCAAGTTCCAAAACCGAAAGAAGAATGGATTTGCATTTCTATTCCTAAAATCATAGATGAGGATACTTACCAAGCTCTGCAAGAGAAAATGACAGGCCGGGAAAAGAGAGCCCGCGGCCGGCAATCGGATAATTACCTCGTAAAAGGGATCGCTCGCTGCGGCCGTTGTGGGTCTGCTATCATTGCCGGGCCTCCTACGACCTTGAAGGGCGGTAAAAAGCTCCGGTATTATACTTGCTGCCAGAAGACCAGAAAATCTTTTAAGGTAGGAACGGGTGAAAAGGTGAATGTTTGTTACGGTCGGTCCTGGAGACAAGATGTCGTGGACGAATATGTCTGGAGTTTTCTTGAAAGCCACTTAAACGACCCCGATGCCATCATTGCCGATATTATAAAGCAGCAGCAGGATTTTAAAAAAATCGACGAACTAAATAAAAAGAAGATGGGGCTGGAGAAAACGATTTCGGAAAAAAGGGAAGAAGAAGGAAGATGCCTTAGCCTCTACATAAAGGGCTTAATTAAATCTGAAGAACGGCTTGAAAGTATGGTCCGGCCAATTCAGGAACAAATCCAACACTTACAAGAAGAAGTGTTCTATGCTGACCAAGCACTCCAGACAGCCAAGACTAAATATAATGAACTGCAAGCGATAAAAGATTCTATAAATGAGTATAGGGATATTTTGGAATCAGAGAAAATGGAGTTCGAAACAAAAAGAGCTTTTGTTCGTATGTTTGTAAGTAAAGTGACTTTAAAAGAGAATCAGATAGAGATTGTGGCGAAGTGGAAGCCAGATATTAAAATAGAAAAGGCTTTAAACAATCAACATAGTATAGTGCATCATAGTCAAGAGCATGGAGGACTACCGTGACAGCCTGATTCTTATCCTGGCTGGCTATCAGGATGAAATGGACTGGTTTGTGGAAACAAACCCCGGCCTGCGTTCGCGCTTTCCCATTCATATATCTTTTCCCGACTACAGCAACCGGGAACTGCTCGCCATCGCCGACCTGATGCTGCAGCAAAGGCAGTATGTCCTGTCCGGCGGGGCCAGGGACGAATTGCGATTTTTTATTGAAAAGGAGCATAAACTGCACGAACACAGCGGCAACGCCCGCATGGTAAGAAACCTGATTGAAAGGGCGATCCGCCGTCAGGCTGTTCGCCTGATGAAAAAAAACTGCGAGTTGAGCCGCGTCGACCTGATGTCGATTGTCAGAGAGGACCTGGGGGGGAATTGAAGTGGCATACAATAACCAAGATCTGGGAAGGTTGTCCGCCGAGGTGGACTGTGAAGTGCAACCGGTTTACCGCTTGATCGAAGACATCGCGTTACAAAATCATGTCAAGGTGCTGGAGGCATTCCGGCGGGTGCGAATTGGCGAATTCCATTTGAAAGGATCAACCGGCTACGGCTATGGAGATCAGGGGAGGGCCGCGCTTGAAGAAGTTTACGCGGCTGTTTTCCGGGCGGAGGCGGCGTTGGTCAGGGGGCAGTTTGTATCGGGTACTCATGCCATTGCCGCATGTCTTTACGGTACTTTGCGGCCGGGAGATGAACTTCTTTCAGTGCAGGGCGAGCCGTATGACACGCTTGGTGAGATGATTGGCGTCAGGGGGGAGTCGAGCGGTTCGCTGCGGGAGTTTGGCGTGACCTACAAACAAGTTGAGCTGTTGCCTGGAGGCGGGATTAATTACCCCGCCGTCGAAAAGGCGATGAAAGACAATACAAAAATGGTTATGCTTCAGCGTTCCAGGGGCTACCAGTGGGGACCCTCATTAGGAATCAGTAAGATGAAAAAGTTAATTGGTTTCATCAAGCGAAAAAAACCGGACGTGGTTGTTTTTGTCGACAACTGCTATGGTGAATTTGTAGAAAATGAGGAACCGGTGGAAGCGGGCGCCGATTTGGTGGCCGGATCGCTGATTAAAAATCCCGGGGGGGGTATAGCTCCCACCGGAGGGTACATAGTGGGAAGGCAAAAGTATGTAGATGCCGCCGCCAACCGTTGGAGCGCGCCGGGAATCGGGGCGGAAGTCGGGCCGTCTCAGGAATCCCAGCGTTTGCTGTTTCAGGGTTTGTTTCTGGCGCCGCACATTGTCGCGGAGGCGCTCAAAGGCATGGTGTTCGCCGCAAGGTTTTTTGACAGGCTGGGATTCGCGGTCATGCCGGAATATAACGAGGAGCGCAGTGATATTGTACAAGCTATTGGCCTTGGCGCGCCGGAGCGAATGGTGGCCTTTTGCCGTGGCCTGCAGGGGGCTTCTCCGGTGGATTCACACGTCCGGCCGGAGCCGAACGCGATGCCCGGCTACGGGGACCCGGTGATAATGGCCGCAGGCACTTTTATTCAAGGCGCCTCGTTGGAATTGAGCGCGGACGGCCCGATCCGGCCGCCTTATGCTGTTTACCTCCAGGGAGGACTTTCCAAAGAATACGTCAGGCTGGCCGTGCTGAGCGCCGCCAGGGAGGTTCTCAAGCTGGGTTGAATAAGCGTAGATATCGGGGGTGGTTCTATTTTAGGAATTTTGAGAAAGTTTAAATAAATAAGAAGGTTTTTTAAAATTACTAGCGAAACTTTATAATGAATGTATGATTATTTTCGTTTATGTTGTCGATTGGCGGTGATGAATCGGTGAATTTTAAGCAATTGGAATCATTCCTGTGGGTAGCCGAACTGCAGAGCTTTACCAAAGCTGCCCGCCAGTTGTTCATGAGTCAGCCGGCTGTCAGCTTCCAAATCAAAGCGCTTGAGGAGGACCTTGAGGTAATATTGTTCAAGCGCGGTGACAAGAAAATGGTTCTAACGGACGCCGGGCAACTTCTGTACCAGGAAGCGAGGCAAATGTTCCGGCATTATCAAAAAATCAAGGCTGGCATGGACGATCTGAAAGGGCTGAAAACTGGACACCTGATCGTAGGCGCCGGCACCATTCCGGGGGAGTACTTGCTTCCGTTGCTTATTGGGGATTTTAAAAAAAAGTATCCGGGTATTCAAATTACCCTCAAAGTATCGGGAAGCGGGCAGGTTGAGCGTTGGGTCCGGGAGCGGGAGATAGATCTGGGTTTCACCGGCGTTTTGGCGGAAAGTCAAGATATTGAATGCCGCCCGTGGTTGCAGGACGAGCTCTCATTAATTGTGCCGCCCGCACATCCTTGGGTAAACTTAGGCGCTGTTAAGGTTTCAGATTTAAAGAGTGAAACGATGATTTTTCGTGAAAAAGGGTCGGGCACCCGCCGGACTATTGAAGAAAAGCTGGCTGAGCATAACATAGTTTTGGAACAAATACCCCAGGGGATTGAATTGGGAAGCTCAAGAGCTGTAATTACGGCGGTTGAAGCAGGTCTGGGAGTCAGTATCGTATCAAAGTACGCGGTCAGGGAATCGCTGGAACTGGGACGGGTGAGGGAAGTACGAATAGATGACTTTGACTTTAATCGTTATCTTTACCAGATCCGGCACAGGCAGAATATGGCCGGATTCGCCATTGACGCTTTTACCGATTTCGTCAATAAAGATGAAGTTTGCAAAGTTTTTGACTTTAAAAAAACACCGTGAATGTCACGGTGTTTTTAGCGGGCAGATCAATGTATTTTTCGCAGCAAGCCTATGACTTTACCGAGCACCTGTACATCTCTCGCGTAAATGGGTGTAAGCAATTTGTTCTCAGGCTGGAGTCTGATCCGGTCATTCTCTTTGAAGAAACGTTTGACAGTGGCTTCCTCATCTAACAAGGCCACAACTATTTCACCGTTGTCGGCGACATGCTGCTGTCTTACCACAACCATATCCCCATCCAGGATACCGGCTTCGACCATGCTGTCACCTTTTACCGTGAGCATGAAAAATTCACCGTTTCCCGTAAAAAAAGAAGGGAGCGGGAAGGTTTCTTCCCTGTTCTCAGTGGCCAGCAGCGGTACCCCGGCGGCAACCCGCCCCAGCAGAGGGACGCTGATTAATTCTATGTTGTTTTCTTTGTCGCCGCCCAGCACTTCCATCGCCCTGGGTTTAGTAGCGTCACGCCTGAGATAGCCTTTTCCCTCCAACCTCTTTAAGTAACCGTGTACTGTAGAGCTTGAACTTAAACCTACGGCCTGTCCAATCTCCCTTACCGAGGGTGGGTATCCTTTTTCCCGAATAGTTTTTTTTATGAATGCCAGGACGAGTTCTTCTTTTGAGCTGAGACTATTACTCATCTTATCACCAGCCTTTGATATAATGCTTGTAACCACTCAGGAGCCAGAAGTCAGGAGCGGGATGAAAGATTGTAAGATAAAATGATTAATGAATTCTGAATGCCTGAATAGTAATAAATGTTAATAGTATTATACCATAAAAATGTAAAAATAAAAACATAGGTTCGATGTTTGTTAAAGACAGCGATAAATAATTTGGCTGTTACCCAACTGATGATTGTTGCTTGAAGGTTTCAGACGATGTGCGGCAGCGGCGCGTTCTGAAGCCTTTCTTTGTTCTGATAACCGCAATATAGGTGGCGGCGATGCTTATCACATTAATTTGTAAACAACTTACCCCTATGGTAAAATTTTAACGATTAACAGTTAACGGTCATAAAGGTGCGATTATGTTTGAGGAGGAAAAACCTTCTGTTCTCAAAATATGCTTTGCTCTAGCCGCCGGTTTCGGGCGGCGGGGATAAATCCCCGGCCGCGGTGAAGTAAAGATTTGTGAGGAGGTTTTAACATTAAGATTATTCATGCTGCTGAAATAGTTGAGACGGTTTCCGGGCTATGCCAGGAAGCCAATTTTAACCTGGGGCCTGATATGCTGGAAGGATTGCAAAAGGCTTTAAAACAGGAAGTCTCTATTAATGGAAAAGAAATTATACAACAGCTGCTGGCGAATGCTGAAATTGCCCGTGCAGAGAAAATTCCGATATGTCAGGACACCGGTTTTGCTGTTGTTTTTGTTGAATTGGGGCAGGATGTGCGTATTGTCGGCGGTGATTTTTACAGTGCGATCAATGAAGGTGTGAGAAAGGGCTATACGGAAGGCTATTTAAGAAAGTCAATTGTAAACCACCCGTTGGAGCGGGAGAATACCGGCGACAACACGCCGGCCGTGATTCATACGAAGATTGTTTCCGGAGAAAATATCCGGTTGATTGTCGCTCCCAAAGGCGGCGGAAGCGAAAATATGAGCGCCGTTAAAATGCTGAAGCCGTCTGAAGGAGTACATGGTTTAAAAAAGTTTGTGGTAGAGGTGGTTCATGCCGCCGGCCCAAATCCCTGTCCGCCGATTGTTGTTGGTGTGGGCGCCGGCGGCACCTTTGAAAAGGCGGCCCAATTGGCTAAAGAGGCATTGCTGAGAAATTTGGGAGAAGAAAGCAAATATCCAGGTATCGCAAAATTAGAAAAAGAGTTGCTGGATGAAATCAATCGCCTCGGTATCGGTCCGCAGGGTTTTGGCGGGAAGATAACCGCCCTGGCGGTTCACATCGAGGTTTATCCCACCCACATAGCCAGCCTGCCGGTAGCTGTAAACATTAACTGCCACGCGGCGCGACACAAGGAAGCGGTGCTGTAAAAATAGTAGGAGTCAGGAGTCAGGAGTTAGGAGATAGGATTCTGAAGTCGGAATAAAGGAATGGTCTATTGTCTTAAAATATTCTGACTCCTGACTCCTGAATACTTGAATGAATTACCTTGGACAGGTGGTGAGCTAAATGGACCGGATCAGCCTTACTACTCCGTTATCCGGCAATGTGGTGGAAAATCTCCGGAGCGGCCAGCGAGTTTCGTTGAACGGGATCATTTATACCGGACGTGACGCGGCGCATAAGAGATTAGTTGAATATATAGAGCAAGGGAAAAAGTTGCCTTTCGATTTAGAAGGGCAGGTTATTTATTATGTGGGACCGTCGCCGGCCAGGCCGGGCATGGTTATCGGGGCGGCCGGGCCGACTACGAGCGGGCGAATGGATTTGTACGCGCCAAAATTATACGCGCTGGGCCTTAAAGCAACAATAGGCAAAGGCCGCAGATCTCCCGACGTGATCAGGGCGATGAGAAAGTACAAAGGCATCTACCTGGCGGCGGTAGGAGGAGCCGCCGCACTGATAGCCAGGTCCATCAAAGAGGCCAGGGTGATCGCTTACCCCGAACTTGGACCGGAAGCGGTGCACGAGCTGCTTGTGGAAGATTTTCCGGCAATTGTTATTAATGATACACTGGGTGGGGACCTGTACGATGAAAGTATCAAGCTCTATTCAGAGCATAGAGAGGACGGCCGCATTTAGTACAATATTAATACCGGAAAGATAAATTAGTATTTTTATAATATCCAGTATGGAAAAGCGCATTATTGGGAGATATGTATACATGTATTATAAAAGATAATACCATGATAGATAGTTGTTTGAAAGTATACAGTATAATATCAGGTCTTGGAGGAAATGAAAACTTTATTGAAGAATTGTACTTAATATAATATTTATATAAAATGATCGCGGATGAATTTCATGGAATATATCGTGGCTTGATTATGTTTACCGGCAAACAGCTTAGGATATCCTAAAGGAGTAAAATATAACAAATATAGGCTAAGTTTTTTATAAATTATTTGATATACAAGAAAAAATAAGATTTAACAAGACTGACGCCTGTGTCTGTAAACTGGAGGTATTTTATTTAATGCATGATAAATTGAAGCATCTGAATGAACTCAGACAGTTAGTGGAAGCGGGGGGTGGCCGGAAACGCATCGATAAGCAGCATGAGGCCGGAAAAAAGACGGCGCGGGAACGGATTGCGGCCTTGCTTGATCCCGGCAGCTTCAGGGAAATTGACATGTTTGCGTCATCTGATGATGATTTTACCAATATGGATAATCCGGGTGAAGGCGTGGTAGCCGGGCATGGTATTATTGACGGCCGGAAAGTATATGTCTACGCTCAGGATTTTACCGTAACCGGGGGATCGCTTGGGCGGGTGCACGCGGCTAAGATATGCAAAGTGCTTGATCTGGCCATGAAGGTCGGCGCTCCGGTGATTGGCCTGAATGACTCGGGCGGCGCCCGGATTCAGGAAGGTGTTGACGCCTTGAACGGCTATGGCGAGATTTTTTTTCGCAACACCATGGCGTCCGGCGTCATCCCTCAAATATCGGTAATACTTGGCCCCTGCGCCGGAGGCGCGGTTTATTCCCCCGCTTTAACCGATTTTATCTTTATGGTTTCCGGGATCAGTCAGATGTTTATCACCGGCCCGCAAGTGATCAAGGCGGTGACCGGTGAAAAGGTAAGCATGGAAACGCTGGGCGGCGCCGCCACACACAGCAAAGTCAGCGGGGTGGCTCATTTTATCACCGGCAGCGAAGATGATTGTATGCTGACCATCCGCGCGCTGCTGAGTTATCTGCCTGCCAATAATCTGGATGAAGCTCCTGTATATGCTCCTGTGGAGCCGGCAAATGATAGAGAGACAATGCTGGAGATAATTCCGGACGACCCGAATAAAAGCTACGACATTCGCGATGTCATCCGCGGGGTAGTTGACAATAGCCAGTTCCTGGAGGTTCATCCGTATTTCGCGCAAAACGGTGTCGTCGGCTTCGCCCGCTTTGCAGGCCGGCCGGTAGGCGTGGCGGCCAACCAGCCCGCGGTGATGGCCGGCAGCCTGGATATTAACGTGTCCGATAAGATTGCCCGTTTTGTCCGCTTTTGCGACGCTTTTAACATTCCCGTGGTAACATTCATGGATGTGCCCGGTTTTTTACCGGGCGTTGATCAGGAATACGGCGGGGTAATCCGGCACGGAGCGAAAATAATCTATGCGTATGCCGAGGCTACAGTGCCCAAAATTACTATTATTGTCCGGAAGGCTTACGGCGGCGCTTATATTGCCATGTGCTGCAGTGCTTTGCGCGCTGACGCGGTATATGCCTGGCCGAGTGCGGAAATAGCGGTTATGGGTCCTGAAGGCGCTGTTAACATAATTAATAATAAAGAAATCGCAGCAGCGGAAAACCCGGTGGAAACGCGGCAGAAACTGGTTGCCGATTACCGGGCCCGCTTTGCCAACCCGTATATTGCCTGCGGCAGGGGCTTTGTAACGGATGTTATCGACCCGCGTGACACCCGCGCCACGATTATTGACGCGTTGCAGAGCTTTTCCACCAAGCGGGAGTCAAGACCGAGAAAGAAGCACGGTAATATCCCTTGTTAGCAGAGCATCATGAGGGGAGGGGATGGCTGGATGCCGGAAATGCGCGACGGCCGTATAAAACCGGAAGTACTGGCGGCTATTACCGCGGCGCTTGCATTTTATGGATATTCTGCGGATAAAGGTTACCGGATCGCCAGCGCGCGAAAAATGAGCGATGCCTGGAAGAAGGCCGGGATTATTGAAAATATGTTGGCCCGGGAAATGAATTCGGTTTTGAAAGGAACTGTTTTAGGAGGAAGTCTGTGAAAAAATTTCGAGTTACAGTAAATGGTCAAGTCTATGAAGTAGAAATTGAAGAAGTCGGCGGGTCCGCCAACTCGCCTGCTCAAGCCGCGGCTTCCGTGCCGCCGCGTACTCCGGAGGCGGCGCCGCTTGTTTCGGCGTCCGCGCCAAAACTTGTGCCGGGCGTCCGGAACGCTTTATCCCTGTCGCTGGGTGACGCCGGTACCGTAGTTGCTCCGATGCCCGGCATGATTAACGATGTTAAGGTGAAAGCAGGCGATCAGGTTAAACCCGGCGATGTGCTGGTTGTCTTGGAGGCTATGAAAATGGAAAATTTAATCAAAGCCGACATCGCGGGCACAGTCAAGGAAGTAAGGGTTGTTAAAGGCCAGGCCGTTAACGGCGGAGACCCGCTGGTAGTGATTGCTTAAGCAGGATAGTATTATTATGATGACAATTTTTGGAGGGAGAAATAAATGACAAAGATCAGGATTACCGACACAACGCTGCGTGACGGCCACCAGTCCCTGCTGGCCACCCGGATGAAAACAGAACACATGCTGCCCATCCTGGAGAAACACGACGCGGTCGGCTTTCATTCCCTTGAGATGTGGGGCGGCGCTACCTTCGACACCTGCATGCGCTTTTGCGGCGACGACCCCTGGGAAAGACTCAAAGAAATCAGACGGCGGGTCAAAACCCCGCTGCAGATGCTCCTGAGAGGCCAGAACGTTGTAGGCTACCGCAATTACGCCGACGATGTGCTGACAGAATTCATCAAAAAAGCGGTAGCCGATGGCATGGACATTTTCCGCATCTTCGACGCTTTAAACGATACCAGGAACATGGAGAAAGCCGTGGAAGTGGTCATCGCCGAGGGCGCGCACGCCCAGGCCACCGTGGTTTACACCATCAGCCCGGTGCACAACACCGAATATTACGTGGAATTAGCTAAAACTCTCGAAAAAATGGGCGCCCATTCTATTTGCATCAAAGACATGGCCGGCATTCTCGCTCCCTACCCCGCGTACGAAATCATCAAAGCCATGAAAGACGCCGGGATTAAAATACCCATTCAGCTGCACTGCCACTACACCAGCGGTATGGGTGCGATGACCTACTTGAAAGCCATGGAAGCCGGAGTGGATATCATCGACTGCGCCATATCGTCCATGGCGCTCCAGACATCGCAGCCCGCCATTGAAACAATGTGCGCCTCCCTGGCGGGGACCGGATACGATCCCGGCTTCGATTTAAAAATACTTACCGAGATCGCCGAGTACTGGAAAGGAATCCGTGAACAGTACGCCGAATTCGACGTGGCCTCAAAAAGCGTAGATACCAACGTGATGATCTACCAGATACCCGGCGGCATGATGTCCAACTTTATCTCCCAGCTCAGCCAGCAGAACGCCCTGCACCGCCTGCCGGAAGTATTGGAAGAACTGCCGCGCGTCCGCGAAGACTTCGGTTACCCGCCGCTGGTTACCCCGACCAGCCAGATTGTCGGCACGCAGGCCGTAATGAACGTGCTGCTGGGCCGCTACAAAGTGAACACAAGTGAAACGATTCAGTATATGCGTGGTTATTACGGCCGGTCCCCGGCGCCGATCAACGAAGAAGTGCGCAAAATGATCATCGGCGACGAACAGCCGATCACCTGCCGGCCGGCCGACATGCTGGAGCCCGAGTTGCCGGCGGCAAAGGAACTATGCGCGGCATTCATGGAGAAGGAAGAAGATATCGTATCCTGCGCGATTTACCCGCAGGTTGCTCCTAAATTCCTTGAGGAGAGAATGGCCGGCAAGCTAAAGGTTGACCATGAGCTTGCCAAGCAAGGTGGGGGAGCGGCCTATCCGGTGTAAAGACAGCTTGCCGGATATGACCGGCGGAAACATTCACGTGCCGGAGAATAATTGCCTTTTGCCCAAATCTCCGACATGTGATAAGATAATATATGTGTCATGTCATATTATGATGTATTAAGCGCAAGGAGGTATTCTTAGATGTCGGAAAAACCGATCAAAGGGGAGAAAAGAGTCTTCCTGACCGGCAATGAAGTTGTAGCCTGGGCCGCGGTTGCGGCTGAGGCCGACATCATGTTCGGTTATCCAATAACTCCCCAGAACGAAATCATGCACTACTGGACCCGTATGGCGCCAAGATTTAACAAAAGATTCCTCCAGACAGAAGATGAAATTTCTGCTGGTTTTACAACGAATGGAGGAGTGCTGGCAGGTCTCAAGGCATTTACGGCTACTGCCGGTCCCGGCAACACGTTAATGCAGGAACCAATTTCAATGGCAGAGATGATGCGCCTGCCGGTTGTTACCATTGTCCAGCAGCGGGGCGGCCCGTCCTCGGCCACCGTTATTTACAGCCAGCAGGAAGTTACCCTGACCACCCATGGCGGCAACGGGGAAGGAATGCGGGTTGTTTATTCCACTGCCAGCCATCAGGAGCTTTATGACTATACGATTAAAGCTTTCAACACAGCCTGGAAATATCGTTTCCCCACCTTTGTGCTGGGTGACGGCTATCAGGCAAAAATGCGCGAACCGCTTACCATCTATGATCCGGAGGAACGTGGAATTGAAGTAGTGCCATCCTACAAGTTCATCGGGGGAGCCGGGAAGCCGGGCGTTGACAGGCCGCCGGTCCAGTTGCGGAATATTTACAATATGGAAGAAGAACTGCTGGAAGTGCTTGAAGAGCAGTTTGCCGAATTTGGAAAGATTTCTCCCGATGTAGCCGAGTGCGAATATTTCGGTTGTGAAGACGCGGAAATCGTGGTTACGGCTCACGGAGTGGTAGCCCGGGGAGCCAAGAGCGCGGTCAAAGAACTCAGGGAGCATGGACTGAAGGTAGGTTATTTCCGTCCTATTACGCTCAGGCCGCTGGCAGTAAAGGAACTCCGTGATATATTTAGCAAGGCCAAGAAAGTGCTGGTTGCCGAATCAGCTAACGGACAGCTTGACCAGTTGTTAAAATACGCGGCTTACGGCCTTACCACTGAGATGGTCTCACTATTCAAACCGGGTGTGGGAATTAATTCCGAAGATATTTACGATAAAGTTAAGACAATGCTGGAAAACTAGGGAAAGACCATTGTTAAGTACGTATGAGAACGTAAAGGAGGAAAAAATTTTGATCAAACCTTCTATGCCGAAATCCTGGCGGGTTGATACCAAGCCGCACAAATTTTGTCCCGGCTGTGGGCATGGTTTGGTGTTGAAAGCCCTCGGACAAGCCATTGATGAACTGGATATCCAGGACCGGGTGGTTTTTGGCTGTGATATCGGGTGTTCGCTGCTGGCCTGGGATTTCTTTAATGTTGATACAGTCCAGACTCACCACGGCCGGACCAATCCGGTAATGACCGGCATTAAGCGGGCTAACCCGGACCTTATCTGTATCGGCTACATGGGTGACGGAGGCGGCTACGCCATAGGTTCCCAGCACCTGGTAAACGCCGCTACCAGGAACGAAAAGATTACCGTAATTCTGGTCAACAACGCCCAGTACGGCATGACTGGCGGCCAGATGGCCCCGACGACGCTGCCCGGCATGAAAACAGAGACCACCCCGTATGGCCGCGATGTGGATTCGACCGGCTACCCGTGCCAGGGTCCGGAAATGGTGGCGGCCATTACCAGGGAAGGCGCTTATGTCGCCCGTGCAACCGTGGTCAAACCGGTCCCGTTAAAAAATTATATTAAGAAAGCCATTCAAAACCAGATGGAAGGGAACGGTTTTTCCTTTGTTGAATGTTTGTCTGCTTGTCCAACTAACTGGCGAACCAATAATGTTGAAACGATAAATTTTGTGGAAAATGAAATGACGAAGTATTATCATGTCGGTGAAATAAAAGTGCCGCCTCCCAAGGAACCGCTCAAAGTCAAGACATGGACCAAGATACCGGCAATGGAGGTACAAAAAAATGGCTAATGCTATAAAGATAGTCATGGCGGGCGAAGGTGGCCAGGGCGTGCAGTCGGTGGCTGAAATTATCGCGGAAGCCGCAAACGAAGAAGGTAAAGAATGTCTTTATATTCCCAACTTTGGGGTTGAGCAGCGCGGCGGCGTGTCGGTGGCCTATGTGCAAATCAGTGACGAAGCCATCGGCGCTCCCAAGTTTAATACGGGCGATATTGTTGTCGCTTTAAGCGACCGGGCGCTGTACAGGACCAAACAGTATGTGGGACCCCAGACGATTTTCGTATATGATACCAGCATCAATGTGCCGAAGGAAGATCTCCCCGCTAACGCGGCGAGAATTCTCGGCATCCCGGCTGTGGAGATTTCCAAGAATGAACTGCACCCGCGGGTTTTTAACATTATTATTATGGGTGCCGTGGTTGGCGCGACGTCTGTTATTTCCAGAGAGGACGCCAAGCGGGCTATTGAACATAAACTGGGGGCGAAGTTTGAGAAGCAGCCGAAACTGCGCGACCAGAACTTCAGCGCGATTGATCGCGGCATTGAGCTTGTAACTAAGGCAGGATAAGGAGGTTTAATAATATATGTCGGTGGAATTTGAAGGTATTACCCAGGAATACGAAAAAGGCAACTTTACTCTCTTCCCCGGCCTTTGCAAGGGTTGTGGTCTCTGCATTGCCAAGTGCCCGAGCGAAGCTTTATCCTGGTCCGATGTCCTCGGGGTTTATGGCACGCCCGCTGTTGTAGCGAATGAGAAATGCATTACTTGCGGCGTCTGTGAACTGGCCTGTCCGGACTGCGCGATAACAGTAGTCAGAAAAAGAAGAAATAAATCAAGTGGCGCCGGGTAAACAGAAGATTATTCTTAGGTCTTTCCGAAGAGGAAAGGCCTTTTTTATAAAGCGGCGATTTTAAGAACATGGGCTGCGTTGTATGCCTAAATGTCACTGAAAATGCAATTTGTCCCTTTGGTTGCGATGCTGAAAACGGGATAGAAATTGATTAAAAGGATCATGTTATAGATGCAACCAAATGAAAGGGGTTTTGCTTGATATGAGTTCTCTTCCGTGGAACGCGGCCAAGATCGTCCTTGCCGCCGGAACACCGATTCAGCATCTTGTTTCCGGCAAAAGTGAGACCCACCTTTTATGCAACCGGCAGGCGGTGCTTATCCTGCAAAAAGACGGCTATGAAGCGCATGCGCAGGTTTTAAGCAATTACCTGGAAATGATCAATCAGGGGGCAATCTGGGCCGACAGGGGCTGGAAAAATTTTGCTCATTACCTTGATCCCGCTTTTGGCCCCTGGCCTGACGCGCGGACGGAGTGCCGGGCTTTTTTTGAGAAGGCTTTGTGCCACTGGCAACGGAAGAATAAAAAGAAAGCGTTTTTTTTTCTTGGCGCGGCGGCACATCTCGTTCAAGACCTGTGTGAGCCGCATCATGCCAGGGGAACGGCATTTTGCGGCCACAAGGAATATGAGAAGTGGGTTCAAGAAAACCGCATGGACTTTATCGTCTACTCAGGGGGAACATACCATAACGCGTCAAGTCCGGCCGGCTGGGTTGAAGCTAACGCGATAATTGCCAGGCACTATTTCCCCTATGTCTCAAATGTTAATTCAGAAACGTCCTACAAGCTGGCAACAAGCGTGCTTTTGCCGGCAGCGCAGCGTTCAACGGCGGGCTTCTTTTCTTTCTTTTTAGAATACGCGCATAATCCACGTTAATTTAAACGTGATTAGCAAACTGATTTTTCGCTATCTCAGGGTGATCCTGGCATCCAGCGCCACAACCCTGTCGGCATACGCCAATAGCGGGTTGATATCCATCTCGGATATGGACGGGTTCGCCAGCGCCAGCTGTGCCAGCCTTGTCAGACAACGAGTCAAAACATCAAGGTTCACAGCGGTGGCGCCCCGGGCTCCGGCCAGTATTTTGCTGACTTTTGTTTCTCTGATCATATCGATGGTTTCTTCTTCGCTCAGAGGAGGTATTCTTAATGAAATGTCATTCATTATCTCGGTGAAAACGCCTCCGGCGCCGAAAGCCAGAACGGGACCGAATTGCGGATCTCTTTTGCAGCCGAGGAGCAGCTCGGTTCCTTTATCCAGATATTCTTGAATGAGCACTCCGTCTATTGGGGCCCCTGTATGCTTGAGTTCTATTTCCCTGCGCATGCTCGTGAAAGCATCTTCAAGCTGCCGGGCGTTCCCGATATTCAACCGCACACCGCCGGCGTCTGATTTGTGAATAATGTCCGGGCTTAGAACCTTCATGGCAACCGGATAGCCGATTTTTTCCGCAAGCGAAACGGCCTCCTCGATATTTTTAGCCTTTCCCCAGCGGGCTACGGGGATACCGTAAGATTCCAGGATTTCGAAAACATCGGTTTGAGACAGGCTTCCTTCAGTTTTGCCGGCGAGTATCTTTGCAACTTGGGCTTGTCCGGGGTTAACGGGCAGTGATACCGGGTGGCGCTCTTTTTTCTTGATAACGTGGTGATACCGGTACAGGGCGGAGAGTGCCCTGGCAGCCCGGTCAATCGAGTAGAAATATAACACATTGTTATCTTTTTCAAATTCCCTGGCATAATCCTGAAAACGCTGACCGTAAGTCCAGGCGACTACCGGCTTCTCCGGGTATTTCCCGGCAATTTCTCTAATCAGTTCGGTAGTGTCCAGGAAATCACCCTCTTTGTCCAGGAATGAACCGGTTATGCAAATCACTGCATCCATCTGCGGGTCTTCCATGAAAGCTTCCAGGATACGGCGGTAGGAATTGTGGTAACCATGGAACATGCCGGCCGGCCACATATCCACAGGGTTGTTGCAGTGCGCCCACGCGGGAAACAATTCACTAAGCTGTTCTTCTGTGCTGCTGCTCATCTTGGCTATCTCCAGGCCATACCGGGAGCACGCGTCGACAGCGATGATGGCGGCGCCGCCGGATATAGAAACCACACCTACCCTATTCCCTTTGATGCCGTTAAAAGTGGTGAAAACTTTGTTGAGGTCAATCATCTCCTCAACATCCTCAACGCGTAGGAGACCGCATTGTTTGAAGGCAGTATCAAAGATCCTGTCTTCGCCGGCCAGGGCGCCGGTATGTGAGCTGGTGATTATGGCGCCGCCGGGGCTGGCCCCCGTCTTATAAATAATGACCGGTTTAAGAGCGACGGCGTCTTTGGCCGCCTGCATGAACTGCGGCCCGTCCCGCAGGCTTTCCATATGCAGATTTATTACCTTGAGGCGGGGATCCCGGACTATGTGGCCCAACAACTCGGAGAATTCTATATCAGTAGTATTGCCGGTGTCAATTAATAGCCCTATGCCGCTGAATATCTGCGGCGCCCCTACCACAAAAACCCCCGACTGGCAAAGGATTCCCGCTGCCGCGGCGGGATTCATGAACCGTATGAAGGATGTGCAAAAGCGGTTGAAGTTGTTTACGATGCCCAGCGTGTTCGGACCTAATACCCGCACCCCGTATTTGGCCGCGGTTTTGAGGATTTCTTTCTGCATTAACTTGCCCCGTTCGTCACCATCGAAAAACCCCTGGGCAACGATGATTACAAGCTTGACCTTTTTTGCGCAGCACTGGCCGAAAAGCTCCGGAACCGTGTCTCGGGGCGCGCAAATTACCGCCACATCGGGTATCTCCGGCACGTCCAGCAAGGAAGTATAGGCACGGTGACCCAAAATCGTGCCTCCTTTAGGATTGACCGGATATATCTTTCCTTGGTAGCCCCTTTCAAGCATAACTTCCAATGGATTGTTGCTTCCTTTGCCCGAACGGCTGGTTACGCCTACCAGCGCCACAGATTCCGGATCTGTTAATTTCTTATAATCGTTATCAGACAGCATTAAAAGATGACCTCCGTGATTATTTAATAGCCTCTCGGCATTCGCCGAGGCAGATGGCACAAGGCTTTGCTTGAACCATCGTTATTGAATTCCTCCTACTTACCATAGAGGAATTTTTTTTAA
>JGI12104J13512_1001259_pt1 | contig 19230 bp, 15 predicted proteins | sample TerdegcTABiofilm_FD_13512 | JGI IMG/M metagenome (IMG submission 13512)
GATTTTGTTATGGGTGTGTGCGCCAATGGCGGGATTGGCACAACCACCTGGCGCGGTCAGGGTCTGGGTTTTATCTACCCAAAAAGTCGCGCCTGGTCTTCTTCGGCAATGATGCACGGCTCATTCCTAATCGGCGTTGCCGCTCCTGATACCTACTGGGTGGCGGACAACTATTACGCACAACCTTGGCAGGTTACCTCACAGGATTTTGCGGTTGTTGAGTCGCTCCGGCCAGTGCTGCCTCCGGAGTTTGGCGACCAGGAGTATCGGTGTGTATTTTCCGATGCCCGGCATTCAGCGCCCAAAAGAGTAACAATAACCCAGCGCAGTTTTGTCAGCGCTGACCCGAACAAAAAAGATTTTATCATCTTAGAGTACCGGATTCACAACAATGACACGCTACCGATTTCTGATTTGTGGGCAGGGGTTGCCTGTGACTTTCGCACCGCACCCTGGAATTCCATCGATTCACTCGACTATGCCGGAACCGACTCTATCCGAAATCTTGCCTATGTGCGGGCCTTACCGGAGACGCTGGCGCTCGGAGTAAGGCCAATTTATCCGCAGGGAGCAAACGGCTGGGCAAACTGTATATTCCACGACATCTATGTGAATGACGGGTTTACCAAGTCGGAAAAGATGCAATTCTTAGACGGCAGGCTGCGTTCAACAAGCGGGACATCTAAGGGCAACTGGCATGCCCTTTCTTCAACCGGACCGTTTACAATTCCGCCGGGCGACAGCCAGATTGTCGCATTTGCTATCTGCGGTGGTAGGACCGTAACACAGATGGCCGCCAATTCTGACACCGCATTTAACTGGTATGAACCTCAGGTCGGTGTCAAAGAGGGTTTAAGCGGTTTGCCGAGCCGGCGCATTGTAGAGCTCAATCCCCGGCTGTTTTCCCAAAATGTGACAATCCGTTATTCGTTAACTCAAGTTGAGCCCTTAAACGTGACGGTTTACGATGCGCTGGGGCGGTGTGTGGAAAGGTTTGCAATACCAGCCGGGGGCTTGAACGGCTCTTTTGTCTGGCAGCCCAAGGCAAGCCAGAAAGGTGTCCTTTTCATCGATATCAACGGCACTGTGGCAAAGGCGGTGCGAGTAGAGTAAAGATAAAAATGACGGGCTCCCATTTGGGAGCCCGCAAGGAGGAAGCTACCGGGATATCAGGGAGGAAGGTACAGCCAGGTCCCGGTTTCCTGGGCTGTATTTTTCTGTTCCCTTTTAGGAGGGCAGCGCCCTCAACACCATTTAAATAATCTGCATCTTTTGTGCCGGCAGGTTGGCGCAATTTAAAACCGATTAAGTCTTCAATAGTAAATAGGTAACAGACAGGTTGCAAAAATTCTTCCCCTCGCGGCTATTGTCAGTGGGGAATGGTAGTGGCGTTTAGCCGATTGAACTGACGAAGGATAGCATGCGACAGATATAAAAAAAGCGGAGGGCTGGGGCACCTATCTTGAACTGAGCAGTCATTTAAGCGCCCGGAGGGGCACTTTATACGGGCCGAGGGGGTGAATTTACTTCGGTCCGGTGTTGAGGGGCGACTGCATGGGGTGGAAAAGAACCGATAGATGCACCAGCCCCGAACTTGTGGCAGAGGTTCTCCTGAAGATGAGCAACCCCGGCAACTTCCGCCTTGCTTGTGTTCATTTCTTTATCCAGAGATTTTAATTGCATTAACTGTGCCACAAATGAAATTTTGCCCTGATGTGTAACTTATTGTAATTCCGTGATTAATATATTAGAGGGTTGTAGTGGCTCTTTTTGACGGTTTGCATTTGTGGGTACCCGCTTTGTTAACTTATTTAGTTTCGTTACTTATTTTATGCGACCCGATGGTGGTTGTCGCACCAATCTTAACGGGTGTCTGGGGTATACTGGATGATATAAGGCGGACAGTTTCACCTGTTTTACCATCTATTAACTGAATAAGGCGCCGGGCACCGATTTTTTCGAACCAGAGCTGTTGTTTTGTTGAATCGCTTTCGATTATGAGTTTATAACATTCGAATGTGCCAGCAGGCGTTGTTATGGTGTCGATATTAGGGGGCGACACCTTGCCGGCGAGCGACATACCGCCGGGCGGTGTAGTTGTGGGGACAACGATAAGAATGTTGTAAGGTTTTGCTTGGGCAAAGCGAAGCGTTCTGCCCAGCATGGTGAGTTGATTAACATCAAAGGTGTGGGCTCCAATAGGGATGTGTCTTTTAAATTCACCCTCTTTTGTAATGGAAACAATTTCGGCAAACGCCTCTTGATAAATTGCGGCAGTGGTTATTAGCGGTTTGGGAGGGCGCGAGAATTTAAATGAGGCGATAGGGGTCAAATCTTCCCGGCTGATGTAAACAACAGTTGACTCAATCGGCGGGCTGTTTTTTGTTTCCTGCTCTAATGTTGTAACCTGGAAAGCGGGCAGTTCCGCATATTGAACACGGGTGGTGATGACCCGGCGAATCGCAACCTGGCTGTTGTTCTTGTCTGCGATTTCGTAGACACAGGTTTCGCCATCAACAATCGGAGGCGGGTCGATGCGAACTATCGGTTGCAGGGTCACTTTGCCCGCCCTGCCACATAAACATAGTGTCAACAGAAGTAACAGGCTGATGGTTTTTTGAATTTGGTGCACCATCTTTAATAAAGATTATATTCCTGGTTTTTAAAGAGGCAACACCGCTCAGGGTATAATTGCGGTTAGACATTTTTCCTTAATTACTTGGTAGCGGAAAATTTTCCCCTTTGTTAGTTGTAATGGGACAGGTTACCATTTTAATGGTTGAGGTTGTTGACAGTTGGTAACTATTTCTTCAAACTTTTCATTAAGTGGCAGACTCTTTTGCCGACCGCTTGCGCACCCGCAAGGGTGTGGCGTTGATATCGCTGGCGGTTGCTGTGGTTGCGGTTGTCGTTTACTTGCCAACTTTGAGTTACGAATTTGTGTGGGATGACAATTCGTTGATTGTCAACAACACGGTTCTGGCGCATTCAGGAATAAAGGACATCTTTAGCCGCGATTTTTGGGCGGGTACGCGAGCCGAGCAGGAGCCGGCAGCGGTCCTTCCTTATTATCGACCCGTAACCAGTCTCTCATTCTGGCTGGACCAAAAAATCGCCGGAATCAAGCCCTGGTATTTTCATCTTATCAATGTGATTTTGGGCGCTGGTTCAGCGGTCCTCGTGGTGCTGGTTGTGTGGGAACTACTCCACTCCGCGGTTTGGGCAGGTATTGCCGGACTGCTCTTTGCAACGCACCCTAACCATACCGAGGCGATTGCCTATGTCTCAGGGAGAAGCGACCTTCTGGTAACACTGTTCTTGGGTTTTGCCGGCTTTGCCCTGCTCCGGTCTTTGCGTAAACGAAACTGGCGCTGGTGGCTGGTCATTCCTTTAGGTTATGGACTGGCGCTTTTGAGCAAAGAGTCGGCGTTTTTGTTTCCGCTTTTAGTTGTCTGGACACCATTTTTAATCCAGGGCCGAATGCCCCGAGGGTTCTGGCTTGTTCTTTTGACCCTGTTTCTAATCGGGGCTGGCTATCTGGGCTTGCGCCACCAGATATTCAATCAGGCGCTGCCATTGCCCACCGACGGCGCGCGGGTTAATTTTTTCAATATCGCCAACACCTTTGGGTTGTATATCCGGATGTTCTTTTTGCCGTTTGAACATCGGGTTAAAATCCCGCTGGACCCTGGATTTTTGAAACTTACGCCGCTTTTAATTTATGCGATGTTGTTTGCCCTGGTAACACCGCTGGCGGCAATACGCCGGCGTTTCCGGGTTGCGCTTTGGGGTTATTTCTGGGCAATCATTTTCTTGTTGCCGGTGTGCAATGTCTATCCAATTGGAGTTCAAGCCACCGAAAGGTTGCTTTTTCTTCCTTCATTTGGACTGGTGGTGCTGGTGATTTCCCTTGGGGCGCGATTGCTGGTTGCCCAGCACGCAGTAAGACGGGTGGTTGGTTTTGGATTGGTGGCGCTTGCCGGGCTTTTTGTCCTGAACTGTCTTTACCGGCTACCGGTGTGGCGCAATGAAAAAGCGCTTTTTTTCGCGATGATTAAAGAGGCACCTCAGGCACCAGTTGGTTATTTCGGACTTGCCCGCGCGTTCCAGGGCCAGATACCCGATTCGGCAATTAGCCTGTACAAACGGGCGATTTTAATTGACCAGGGTTTTGTGCCGGCACACATAAACATTGCCCTTCTTTACAGCGAAAAGGGAGACCATCGGCGCGCGATTCATCATCTTAGACTGGCAAACGAACTCGAGCCCGATTCGCCCCGGATTCTGACCGATTTGGGGTTTGTATTTTTATACAGCGGACAGCTGGACAGTGCGCTTGCCGCATTTCAGCGGGCACAGGTTTTGGATTCAACTCTGCCCCAAGCAATCTTGGGTGCGGGACTGGTGTTCGGGCTAACGGGTGAAAACGCCGCTGCCGAGCATGAGTTGAGCCGGTTAAAACAAAACTTTCCTAACTGGGAAGACAGTTGCCGGCAGATTGTCTATCGCCGGGCAAAAGTTACCAGTTCCGCTGGTGAATTAATGCGGCTGGTTAATATACTTTATCTTATTGGTGATAGTGCCGGGGCAGAGGTTCTGTATCGCCAGACGCCGTTGGAAGAGAAAAAACAATAAAGAGAGAGAGAGAAAAAAGAAGGTCAATAACGGAAACGGGCGGCGATTGGATAACGCCGACCGGTGCCAAACGCCCGGGTTGTGACCTTGATAACCGGTGGTGCCTGACGCCTCTTGTACTCGTTGCGCTCAATCTGTTCTACCACCCATTTTACCGTTTCCGGATTAAACCCCTGCTGAACAATTTCTTCGGGTGACAGCTCCTCATCGATGTAGCGGGCGATGATACCATCAAGAATTTCATAAGGCGGAAGGGTGTCCTGGTCTTTCTGGTTTGGCCGCAGTTCGGCAGAAGGCGGTTTTTCGATTATCGCTTTTGGGATGAGTTCCTTTTCCCGGTTGATAAAGCGGGCAAGTTCGTAAACGGTGGTTTTCGGCACATCGCCCAGCACCGCAATGCCACCACTCATATCGCCGTAAAGGGTGCAGTAGCCCACCGCCAGTTCACTTTTGTTACCGGTTGTTAACACGAGATAGCCGAATTTATTGGAGAGCGCCATCAGGATGTTTCCCCGGATGCGCGCCTGGATGTTCTCTTCGGTGACATCGGGCTGGCAACCGGTAAAATTCGGTTGCAAGGTATCAAGGTAAGCCTGATAAATCGGGGTGATCGGGATAGTGGCAAATTGGATATCAAGGTTTCTGGCGAGTTGTTCGGAGTCGGTGATACTACCCGGCGTGGAAAACGGCCCCGGCATTGTGACACCAAACACATTGTCTTTGCCCAGTGCCGCAACCGCAATACAGCAGACAACCGCAGAATCGATGCCCCCGGAAAGCCCCAAAACAACCTTTTTAAACCCACACTTGTGGACATAATCCCGGACCCCAAGGGTTAAAGCCTGATAAATCGACTCCACTTCGACTGGTGGTTGATAGCTAACTTCACTTCCCGGGGTGTTTTTAAGGTCCACAACAACAACCTTTTCCACAAACCAGGGAAGCACCGTGAGTGGTTTAAGGTTCTGGTCAAACACAAACGAACCACCGTCAAAGACCAGTTCGTCGTTCGCCCCGACCATATTTACAAAGACAAAGGGGCGACGATGTTTTGAAATGTGGGCACGAGCAAGCTCGGCGCGCAGCGCCTGTTTACCACGCCAGAAAGGAGAGGCGGCGATATTTATGAACAGGTCAGCGCCGGCCTGTGCCTGGACCGCAATCGGGTCTAAATGGTAAATTTTTCTACCCCAGAGTCGCTTGCGGTTTTCCGCGGAGAGGTCAGCTGGGTTCCAGGCATCTTCACAGATAGAGATACCCAGTGTCATTTCTTGGAAACGAACGAGCCGGATTTCGGGTGCGGGGTCAAAGTAGCGCGCTTCATCAAACACATCGTAAAACGGCAAAAGCGATTTTGCCTGTCGGAACAACTCTTTACCGTGAGCGAAAAGCAATGCGGTGTTGTGGAGCCCCCGGCTGAAAGTTTGCGGCGAGGGTGTAATCGCGCCGATGATGATGCCGGCGCGACAGCGATGGGAAATTTCTCTAACCCCGGCCAGCGCCTGCTGGGTTGCGCTAACAAACCAGGTGCGGTTGAGCATATCACGAGGCGGATAGCCGGTTAAAAACATCTCAGGAAAGACCACGAGGTCCGGGTTTTCTGGCGCAACCCTTTCCAGAACCCGGCGCAACAGGTCGAGATTACCCTTCAGGTCACCGACGGTCGGATTGAGCTGGGCAAGGGCGATCTTCATACCGCGGATATAGTTTGCCAAATGGTCCGCACTTGTCAACCAGTCTTAATGGTCTAATATATTAAAATGGCCCTTTTAATTGCCCTCTTTTTAACGGTGACAATTGATGGTGATGGGCAACAACCGCAGTTTGAGCCTTCATTTAATGATACGCTCGGGGTTGAAAAATCGCTTGCCGGTCATTATGTGGTACTTTCAATCGACGATGGCCACCGTTCGGTTTATCAAAAGGTATACCCTTTGCTTAAACGGTACCGGATGACCGCCACGCTCGCAGTGATTGTGAACACGCTTACCGGGCAGGGTGTTAACTATTACCCGGGTGGAACTCCTTACTACCTGACGCGGGGGGAGATAAAGGAGATGATTGACTCCTGCGGCATTGAGGTGGCAAGCCATACCCTTTCCCATCCCTGGCTAACGAGGCTGGACAGTTCCCGGGCATGGCAGGAGATTTACCGGTCCCGGATTATACTTGAGTCACTTTTCGGGGTGCCGGTTATTACATTTGTTTACCCTTACGGGGATATGGACGAGAGGGTGCGGCGGTTCGTAAAACGTGCCGGCTATCGGGCTGCCCGGGCAGTGCGTTCCGGCGATGTTAACTTCTGGCTGGACCCTTACCGGTTGCCCGAATTCGAACTGCGGAAAGAGATATCTCTTGCGGCGGCAAAGAATTATGTTAAGAGCCACCGGGTTTCAATCATCCTTCTGCACCGGATTGTGGACCAGCCCCAATTTTTTACCGAATGGCGGGCGAAAGATTTTGCCGACTTCTTAGATTGGCTGTACCAAGAAGGGGCAAAGACGGTTACAATTGCCGACCTTTATTATGATTGGCGGCGGGAGGTGGTTGCGAAGTTGATATCGGAAATCAAGCCGGCAAACGATTTGCTATTCAGCGACTCTTTATTCAAGAATGTAGACATCGACGCTACCAGAACTTTTCAGCCCCGCTGACGCAAATGCCGCCATATTTGATTTTTTACCGATAAAGATGTCGATGTGCTTGCCGTCTACCGCGCTGCCGATATCATGGGCATAAAAGATACCGTTCAGGCGTTTACCTTCAACAACGACATTCTCTGCCTGGGGGATGTAAATTGTTGAGCCAAGAGGAATTACCTTGGGGTCAACTGCGACAGACTTGAGTTCTGTAAGTGTGTATCCGCCGTGGCCCAGAAATTTTTTTACCACTTGAGCTCGATTCTGCTTTTTTAAGTAACTGAGACAGGTGCCGTCCTTGAGCCGGGCAGCTGATTCGGTTTTAAAGTCATTTACAAATGAGGCGGAAAATCTACCGAGAAGCGAACCGTCCGTGGTGTATAAAGGAACGGATCGGCTACTCGGGTAGTCCTTTTCTTCCACCACCCAATAATATGTGATTTTGAATTTGCCAAGGTAGCGGGCGGTTTTTACATCCTGCTCGGGTCCAACCCCGGAGAAAAGCCAGGCGGGCGGCAGTTGCCGAACCGGGTCCAGATAAACATTCTGGACCCGGGGACCAAGGCAGCCCGAGACAAGAAAAAAGGCGAAAATCGCCCACCGATTCATAGGATAAAATGATTACCGGCATGAGGTTGTCTGTCAAGAAATTCCTGCCAATTTTATAAGTTGTTTATTTATATATAGTTATACAACAGAACTCAGTCAAACCCAAGCGTTGGTTGGGTTCCTGAGGGCGGTTTTCTGCCAAAGTGCTGGTAAGCCAAAGGCGTTGCAACTCTGCCTCTTGGGGTGCGCTGGATAAACCCCTGCTGGAGTAAATAGGGCTCATAAACCTCTTCAATGGTTCCCGGGTCTTCGCTAACAGCGGCGGATATTGAGGTGATGCCAACCGGTCCGCCATTGAATTTGTCGATTACGGTTAAAAGGATTTTCTTATCCATTTCATCGAGACCGCGCGAGTCCACCTCCAGCTGGTTTAGGGCGAACTGAACAATCTCCTTATCAATCTCTTTTTTGCCCTGGACCTGGGCGAAGTCCCTGACCCGGCGCAAAAGCCTATTGGCGATTCTTGGGGTACCTCGGGCACGGGCGGCAATCTCTTTTGCACCGTCCGCCTCGATATCAATCCGCAGAATCCGGGCGCTGCGATGGACGATGGCGCACAACTCATCGGCCGGGTAGTAATCCAGCCGGAGGATGATGCCAAACCGGGAGCGTAAGGGTGCGGTTAAAAGTCCGGTCCGGGTGGTGGCGCCGACAAGCGTAAACCCTTCCAGAGCAATCCTTTCCGAGCGGGCACCAGGACCTTTATCCAGCAGTATGTCGATAGCAAAATCTTCCAGTGCCGGATAAAGAAACTCCTCAACCGCTTTTGTTGTCCGATGGATTTCATCGATAAACAGGATGTCACCCCGGTTAAGACGGGTTAAAATCCCGGCGAGGTCAATGGGCCTTTCCAGCACCGGTCCGGATGAGCAGTGAATTGCGCCGCCCAGTTCATAGGCAAGGATGTGGGCAAGCGTTGTTTTCCCCAGACCTGGTGGTCCAGACAAAAGGACATGTTCNAGCGGTTCTTGGCGCANTTTTGCCGCCTGAATGAACACCCTGAGGTTGTCTTTCAGCCGGTTCTGGCCAATAAACTCGTTTAAACTCCTTGGTCTTAAACTTTCTTCGATTGCATCCTCACCCCGCAGCGGATGGGGTGAAGACAGCCTTTCAATCCGGGGCATAGTTTTAACCCTTCTGGGCAAGCGCCTGTTTCAAGATGTCCTGGAGGTTCATTTCGGGCGTGATTTTTAGTTTATTAAGCCTTTCCTGCGCCTCTTTCCGGGTTAAGCCAAGGGAAACAAGGGCGTTCAAAGCATCGGCGATGGTTGTTGGTTTACACAGGTCAGCCGATGTCGCAACTCCGACCGGGACACTTTCCGAAAACCGTTTGAGTATGGCATCAACCTTTTTGGGCCCGATTCCTGGTGCGGACCTGAGGAGTTCGGTCTTACCCTGACGGATTGCGGTGGTTATCTCTTCTGGTTGCCAGCGGGACAATAGGTTTAAAGCCGCTTTTGGTCCCACCCCTTTTACGCTGGTCAGGAGTTCAAAGACCTCCTTCTCCTCCGGGGTGCTAAATCCGTACAGTTGAACACCCGAGCGGTCGATTTTAAACACAACGAGAAGGGTTACCGGTTCACCACAGTTGGGCAACTGGCGTGAGGTGGAAAGGGGGACGAGGAGTTCAAACCCAATGCCACCAACACTGACAACAACCCGGGTTGGTTCTTTGGAGATTAACTGACCCTGAATCTGGGCAATCACTGTGGCTGTCGGTTTTGAAGGCAGTAGGCAACCGCAAGCGCATCCGCGGCATGTTCCTGAACCGCACCCGCAATCTTTAACACCTTCCGCACCATAAAGTTCAACTGGGTCTTTGATGCCCGGCCTGAGCCGGTTATGGCAAGTTTTATCGTTGCCGGGGTGAGTTCAAAAATCGGGATTTTCTTTTGGGTTAAAATGAACATAAGCACCCCGCGCGATTGGGCAGAGAGAATGACGCTACGCGCGCCACCGTTCTTAAAAAAAAGGGTTTCTATTGCGCAGCAGGAGGGTTTAAACCGGTTCAGAACCTGTTCCAGTTCGGTTCCCAGCTGGGCAAGCCTTTGGGCTACTGATTCCCGAGCATCGGTCCTTATCACCCCAAAACCAAGCACCTTGCCCTTTTCAAGGACACCATATCCGGTGGCACTCAACCCCGGATCAATGCCGATGATGCGGTTAAATTTAACTCCCGGCAGATGATACTCTTTCGAGAACCTCGTCCGGGATGTCGAAGTTGGCATAAACCTGCTGGACTTCTTCCAGCTCTTCAAGCATCTCAATCAGTTTCAAAACTTTGGGCGCATCTGCTTCCGAAACGGGCACGGTGTTGGTTGCCACCTGGGTAAGTTCGGCGTTGAGCCATTCGATACCTGCCGCCTTCAACTGCCGCTTTACCCCTTCAAAGTTTTCTACTGAAGTGACAACGGTATAGCCGGCAGAGTCGGTTTGAACATCGTCGGCACCGGCTTCGAGCGCGACCGACAAGACGGTGTCCTCGTCCGCCTTACCCTTCTCAATCACGATGAGCCCTTTGGGCTTAAACTGCCAGGCAACGCAACCGGCAGCGCCCATTGACCCGCCGTACTTGTCAAACACATGGCGGATTTCAGCGGTGGTGCGGTTTTTGTTGTCGGTTAAAACCCGTACAAGGAGCGCGACGCCTCCTGGTGCATAACCTTCGTAAAAAATCTCTTCATAAGTTACGCCCGGAAGTTCCCCGGTACCCCGTTTAATCGCCCGTTCAATGTTCTCGGCGGGCATATTGATTGCTTTTGCGGCTTCAACTGCGCTACGCAGGCGGGGGTTGGCTTCAATGTCGCCACCACCGATACGGGCGGCAGTGGTTATTTCCCGGATTAATTTGGAAAATGCGCGCCCCCGGGCAGCATCCGCCTTACTCTTCTTATGCTTAATTGTTGCCCATTTAGAATGGCCAGACATAATATCCTCCTGCGGTCAGCGTTAAACAAATTTTCACCTTCATATTCTAAAACGGGACAAGCGAATTGTCAACAGCGAATTTTCGGATTACTTTGCCCAGTTGACCTTGTGTTGAGCTACGAAACCGTTCGATGAGATGGCGATAAGATAGGTGCCGCGGCGTACTACACGACCGTTTTCATCGGTGCCGTCCCAAACGATTGAATGGTAACCCGGGGTCTGGCGCTCTTCAAACAGGGTGCGCACCGGTCTGCCAACAAGGTCAAAGACCTCGGCGCGCACCATGCCGGGTTGATGCAGGAGATATTCGATACGCAGATAACCACGCCGCACCGCAGGCTGGGCACGGACAATTTGAATGGTTTCGGTTCGGGCGCGGCGTTCCCGGATGCCAACCGCGGTGCCACCAACCGAGAACACCAGTGCGGGATAATGGTTTGAGGGCAAGAGCAGGGCGTTCTGAATAGCGCTTCTTTCGCTCGGGGTCAGGGGCATTGTCAGGAAAGCGGAAAGTCCGAGGATATGCGCCTGCATCAAAAGGTTGAAGGCGACAAACCCCACCTCTTCCATTGTCCGATAAGAGGAGGTGTCGTCAACACAGACAACGATGTAGGCAGGAGCGGTTGAAGGAATCCGGCTTACCGCCTGCCGCAAATCGGCGCGGCGGTCACCGGTCAAGAGCCGTTCCAGCCGATGGTCGCGCGTCGTCAGGTTGGTGCCCGGCGGCAGCCGGTTGTGGTACCGTTCAATACCCTCTTCCCGGACAAGGTAAATTTTCCCGGTGAGGAAGTAGCCGGCGACCGCACTGGGCACGGTTAAACCCTGACGGTTGTTGGATGTGGTGTGCGGAGTAACACCATAACCTGCCCATAGTAACTGGGAAATGGTTTCAATGGAAAGGTTGCCGGACGAAAAGAGCGAATCCTGGGTTAACTCCATCAATGCGAGTTCAAAGGTGTCGGTTCCTTTGGTTATGGGGGCGGGCAAACTGGAGTCAGAAGAGAGTGCCGCCCGGGTTGAGTCCAGATGTCGTGCCGGTGCGTTGCCAAATAGATTGACCAGCATTATCGGATGGTCTGGTCGCCAGTTGCTGTTGGCGTAATCCGCCGCCCATTTCATCGGACAGCAGACAACATTGCCGCCAGTTTCGTCCCGGAACGCGGTGGCGGCAATCAAGCCCGCCTGAATCGCCATACCGGCGTCTTCGTGCCGGGGTGTGGCGATGCCAATCTCAAAAGCCGAGCCGGAGTAGTAGCGATGGTCGCCGGCAAGGTGCACGGTCAAAGAGCGTGTTGCCGGCTGATAGCGATACACATTTTCTCGGGTGGCAACATAGAACTCCCGATAAGAGCCCGAGCAGGGTACGCGTGCCATTGCCCAGAGCACATTGGCAAGGATTTGTTCAGGCAGGCTGTCCTCAAAACCGCTATGCACCGAGTACCGGCTGTTGAGCAGAAGTTCAAAAGAGTGGCGGTTGATAATCGGTGCGGGCAGGGTGTCGGTTGTAGTTCTCACCCCGGCAGCAGATATGGTGATGAGCGCGAAAAGCCCGGCGCCAATCTTTTTCAGCCTCAATGGAGACCGCATTTTAATTTATAATACCGGAAAATCGTTTTGTGGTCAACCCCGGACAGGCACACCTTCTTGCCGGATAAAGCAAAACCCATAAAGCGCCAAAACCAAACTGCGGTAATTTATCGCCATTTGCCAGGTCGGATGTAGCCGGGCACGCGAGCCCTGTTTGACAATAAAGTTAAGGTCCTTATGCTTTTACTTGATAAAATAAAGGGAGGAACTTATGGATATGAATAAACCGGCGCCTGCGACCGGCGTTGAACGCTACATCGCCGCAGCAAAAGAGCAACTGGCGGCAGAAAAGCGACGCTGGGAGCAGGCGAAGAGAATGCGGTTTGACACAATTGCGGTGCGGGGTATGTACACCGTAGAAGAGGCGATTGAGAAGAACCAGGGCGCAATTATCGAACCGCTGTTTCTCTCTTCGGCGCAAGCGTATCGGGACTCCGACGAACTGGAGGCGGCGCTCTCCTACCAGATTCCAACCTGGTGCTACACCCGGATTCACAACCCGACATTAGGTTATTTGGAAAACACCCTTGCCTTACTTGAAACCTACGGCTCTGACCTTGAAGCCGGTTGCTGTGTTTACTCGTCGGGAATGGCGGCGATTGAAAATGTTACCGATGCGCTTTTGGTGCGGCAGAATGACGAGAAACCCAACTTTGTTTCCCAGTGCCAGGTTTACGGTGGCACCTTTCAGCAGTTCAATGTCCGCAAGATGGCAGAGCGGGGCATTGAGGTGCGCTGGGTTCTGCACCCGGAAGACCTTGACGAGTGGCGCAAAAAGATTGACCGCAACACCCGGTTCCTTTACGCCGAGGTGCCATCCAACCCCGGGCTCCAGTTCTTTGACTTAAAACCGGTGATTGAACTGGCGCACGAGCACGGCATACCGATGGTCGTGGATTCGACGATTGCCTCACCCGCGCTGCTGCGACCCTTAACCCTGGGCGCAGACATCGTGATCCATTCGGTGACCAAGGTGATGAGCACCTCAGGAATGGGAATGGCAGGCGCGGTAATCGCCCGCAAACCGATTGTCTCCCCAATCACCAACGAAGAGATGAAGCAGGACTTTGCCCTTTATCTCAAGCGCTATCCCCAGCGTGACCAGGGCGGCTGTTTACACCCGTTTCAGGCGCTGATGACCTTAAACGATTTGCGCGACCTGCGCCATCGGGTGGACCTTTTCAGCCAGAATGCGCTGCGGGTTGCGCAGTTTCTCGCCGCGCATCCCGCGGTCCTTGAGGTGAGTTACCTCGGGCTTGAGAGCCATCCCCGGCACAAAGTTGCCACAAAATACCTGTATCTGGTTGATGCCGAGAAAGACCCGCGCTACTTAAAGCCGATAAACCGTTACACCCATCTTTTAGCGTTTCGGATTAAAGGGGGACATCAGGCAACGCGCCGGGTCTTTGACCGGTTCCAGTTAATCTGGCGGGCAACCGATTTGGGCCGAATCAAGACGGTGGCAACCATCCCGTCCATCTCCACCCATCTTCTTCAGGGTGAAGAGTGCCGGGAGATGGCGTGCATTCCAGCGGATTTGATTCGGCTCTCGGTAGGCGGTGAAGACCCGGAAGACATCATCGCCGATCTGAAGCAGGCGCTGGAAGGGGCTTAACCGATGCGCTTTTACTCCACGAACCTGAAGGCGCCACCGGTTGATTTAAGCACCGCGCTCCTTGTTGGTCAGGCACCGGACAAAGGGTTATATATGCCGGAACAGATTCCGGTGATTCCAAAAGACGAGATTTATGAACTCGCGGACCAGCCTTATCCTGAGGTGGCGTTTGCGGTGATGCGGCGCTGGACTTCCAATCTCCTGCCCGATGATGAACTGCTGAAAATCTGCTATGAGTGCTACAACTATCCGGTGCCCTTAGAAAATGTGGTTGGCAATCGGTTTCTGATGCGACTTGACCGTGGTCCCACCGCCTCATTCAAAGACTTTGCTGCCCGGATGATGGCACGGCTCCTGCGCCACATCTTAAAACAGTCCGGGGGTGAACTGGTCATATTGACCGCGACTTCAGGCGACACCGGTAGCGCGGTTGCCCATGCGTTTCACAATGTGGACCGCATCAAGATGGTGGTTCTGTTTCCGATTGCTGAAGTGTCTGACCGGCAGCGCAAACAGATGACCACCTTGGGTGGCAATGTGACGACAATCGGGATTGACGGCAAGTTTGACGACTGTCAGGCGCTGGTCAAACGGGCGTTTGCCGACCCGGAGTTAAAACCGATTCCGTTCTCTTCGGCGAACTCAATCAACATTGGCAGACTTCTGCCCCAGTCGGTTTACTACTTCTACGCCTATGCCCAACTGGCGGAAAAGGGCACGCGGGCGGTGTTCTGTGTACCATCCGGCAACTTTGGCAATATGTGCGCCGGAATGCTTGCCTGGCGAATGGGCTTGCCCGCTGAACGATTCATCATCGCCACCAACGAGAACGACGAATTCCCGAAGTTTTTACAAACCGGTACATACGAAAAGATTGTGCCCTCGCGCAAATGTATCTCCAATGCGATGAATGTCGGTCATCCTTCTAACTTACCCCGGCTCGTGGCGCTCTACTCCGGGGTGATGGACGAACAGGGCAACATCACAAAACCGCCGGACCTCAAGGCGATGCAGCGCGATATCTTCGCCTTGAGCATCACCGACCGCGAGACCCGTCAGACAATCGTCAACACCTACAAAAAATACCACATCCTGCTTGAGCCGCACGGCGCGGTGGGCTGGGCAGCGCTGGAACGGTACGGGGCGGAGAAAGAGCCCAACCTGGCAATTGCGATTGAGACCGCGCACCCGGCAAAGTTCCCGGAAGAAATCAAAAGTCTGCTCGGGATTGAGCCGGAACCGCCCGAGGCGCTTCTTGGTCTGGACACAAAACCGGAGAATTACGAAACCGGTCCGGCAGACTACGACTGGTTCAAGGATTACTTAAAGAAAAGGATTATGCGTTAAAAGCGGGTGATGAAGTACATCGTATTTTTAGGTGATGGAATGGCGGACGACTTAGTGCCAGAACTGGGCAACAAGACTCCCTTACAGGTGGCAGAAAAACCAACACTGGACCGCATCGCCCGGCTTGGCAGGTGCGGCAGTTTCATCACCGTCACCGAAGATATGCCACCGGGCTCTGAGGTTGCCAACCTGACGATTCTCGGCTACGACCCGCACCGCTACTACCAGGGTCGGGGCGTGATTGAGGCGGCAAGTTTAGGGGTGCAACTGGAACCGGACGATGTTGCGCTGCGCTGCAACCTCATCTGCATCCAGGACGGCAAAATCAAGAACCACTCCGCGGGCCATATCACGACCGAAGAGGCGGCGCTGTTGATTGAAGAGGTCAACCGGCAACTGGCAAACGAGACGGTCCGTTTCTATCCCGGCTTCACCTACCGGCATCTGTGCGTGCTGAAAAAGGGTTCGGCCGAGATTGAATGCTTCCCGCCCCACGACTATGTGGGTGAAAAGGCGCTGGAACTTTTGCCCCGGGCAAAAACGCCGGCGGCAGAGCCAACCGCGCAACTGTTGCGCCACCTGATACTTGCCTCATGGGACATTCTGCCCGGACAGGCGGTCAACCTCAACCGCACGCTCCAGGGTAAGGACCCGGCAAACTCCATCTGGTTCTGGTCTCCGGGCAAAAAACCGTCAATGCCCACATATCAGGAACTTTTCGGCTTAAAAGGTGCGGTCATCGCGGCGGTTGATTTAATCAAGGGCTTGGGTGTTTATGCCGGATTTGATGTGATTGAGGTGCCGGGTGCCACCGGCTTGATTGACACCAACTACGAAGGCAAGGCGGACGCCTGCTTGCGGGCGCTTGAAGACCACGACTTTGTTTACCTCCATCTTGAAGCGCCAGATGAGGCGGGCCACAGCCGTGATGTCAAACAGAAGGTCAAAGCGATTGAACTGTTTGACGCCAGGCTTGTTTCCCGGGTGATGGCGGGTTTAGAAGAAAAAAAGATTCTGGCAACGGTTGCGGTCCTGCCCGACCACAAAACACCCGTGGCGCGGGGCAACCACACGCACGGACCGGTGCCGGTGGCAATCTACAACCCGCATTTGCCTGCGGATTCGGTACAGCGGTTTGATGAACAGGCGGTCCGGGCGGGTGCATTAGGAGTGCTGAAAGGCGATGAGTTCATCAAGAGGATGCTGGGGCGTTAGGTAGAGTCAATAAAAAATCAAATGACGCTATTACTCCTGCAACAGGACAACTCTTGATTTTGCCCGATAATCGCCCGCTTTTATCTCTAAGAAGTAAATCCCCGGGCTGAGTTTGCGATTGAAGTTGTCTGTGCCCTGCCAGTTGAGTTCATAGATGCCAGCGTTCTGTTTCGTATTCACCAGGGTTTTCACACATTGACCCGCAGTGTTGTAAACCTTTAACGAAACAGCACCGGGTTTTGCAAGCCCGTATCTGATTCTGGTTGAAGAGTGGCAGGGGTTTGGCGTTACAGTTAGTTCATTCCTCACCGGTTGTTTTTTGAACCCGGCTTCTTCTTCAAACTGTGAGTTCATTTCTGACCATCTGGTTTTTGAACTCCGCAAATTCTTCAATCCCAACCACATCCCGAATCACCGAGACGCTGGAACTGCCATAATTTGCGACATAGACCCGGTTTTGGGCAGGGTTATAGGCAAAAGCACAAGGACCAATACCGACCGGAATGGTTGTAATCACACGGTTTGTTGCCCCGTCAATCACTGTGACATCATTGCTACCCAAATTAGCGCAGTAGACCTTGTTGTTGGGCGGGTTATAGACCAAAGCACAAGGCCAAAGACCGACCGGAATGGTTGTAAGCACAGTGTCCGTTGCCCCATCAATCACCGTGACATCATTGCTACCCAAATTAGCGCAGTAGACCTTGTTGTCTGTCGGGTTATAGACCAAAGCACGAGGCCCATCGACGACCGGAATGGTTGTAATTACGCTGTCCGTTGCCCCATCAATCACCGTGACATTATTCCCATTAGCGCAGTAGACCTTGTTGTTTGTCGGATTATAGACTAAGGCACAAGGCGAATAACCAACCCTGATGGTTGTAAGCACACGGTTTGTTGCCCCATCAATCACCGTGACATTATTCCCATTAGCGCAGTAGACCTTGTTGTCTGTCGGGTTATAGACTAAGGCACAAGGCGAATAACCGACCCTGATGGTTGTAAGCACACGGTTTGTTGCCCCGTCAATCACCGTGACATTATTGCTCCACTCATTAGCGCAGTAGACCTTGTTGTTGGTCGGGTTATAGGCTAAGGCACAAGGCGAATAACCAACCCTGATGGTTGTAATCACACTGTTTGTTGCCCCGTCAATCACTGTGACATTATTCCCATTAGCGCAGTAGACCTTGTTGTCTGTCGGGTTATAGACTAAGGCACAAGGCGAATAACCAACCCTGATGGTTGTAAGCACACGGTTTGTTGCCCCGTCAATCACCGTGACATCATTCCTATTAGCGCAGTAGACCTTGTTGTTGGTTGAGTTGTAGACTAAAGCACAAGGATACGTACCGACCGTAATGGTTGTAATCACACTGTTTGTTGCCCCATCAATCACCGTGACATCATCGCTCCCATCATTAGCGCAGTAGACCTTGTTGTTGGTCGGATTGTAGACCAAAGCAGAAGGCTCATCACCGACCGGGATGGTTGTAATCACACTGTCCGTTGCCCCATCAATCACCGTGACATCATAGCTATTCTGATTAGCGCAGTAGACCTTGTTGTTGGCCGGGTTATAGACTAAGGCACAAAGTTCATCACCGACCGGAATGGTTGTAATCACACGGTTTGTTGCCCCGTCAATCACTGTGACATCATAGCTCTCCACATTAGCGCAGTATACCTTGTTGTTGATTGGGTTATAGACTAAAGCACAAGGACATTCACCGACCCTAATGGTTGTAAGCACACTGTTCATCACCCCATTAATCACCGTGACATCATCGCTACCTTCATTAGCGCAGTATACCTTGTTGTTGATTGGGTTATAGACTAAGGCACAAGGCCAAAGACCTACCTGAATGATTGCAATCACACGGTTTGTTGCCCCATTAATCACTTTCACATTACCGCTCCAATAATTAGCGCAGTATACCTTGTTGTTGGTCGGGTTATAGACTAAAGCACAAGGACCATCACCGACCGGAATGGTTGTAATCACACTGTTCGTTGCCCCGTCAATCACCGTGACATCATCGCTACCATAATTAGCGCAGTATACCTTGTTGTCTGTCGGGTTATAGACTAAGGCACAAGGACATTCACCGACCCTAATGGTTGTAATCACACTGTTCGTTGCCCCGTCAATCACCGTGACATTACCGCTATACCAATTAGCGCAGTAGACCTTGTTGTTGGTTGAGTTCCAGACCAGAGCCTGTATGTCTGAGCCGGCAGGGATTTTGGCAATCTTCTGGTTCGTTGCACCATCAATCACAATCACGCAATCACCTTCTTCACCGCCCACATANACTTTATTNTTGGTCGCATTNTAGGTAAAGGCTTGAGGCCCAANTAATCCACTTAGCGAATCCGGGACATAGATTGTGGTTTCAAGCCACTGGCCATTTAAGGTGCCGGCAAATAAAAGCCCTGTCATTACTAGACAGGTTAGTCTATGGTGAGCAGACATTTTATAACCTCCCTTTTCCGCTCAAGCGGAATTTGTTCTTTTCTGCTCGTTTCCATTTTCAGGGCACCTCCACTATGCGCAGGTTATGGCCATACAACAATCTCTCATCACCTTTTACATTATATTATATGGCTCTATGTTATGGCTGTCAAGGGGTCGAAGTCGCTGGTGATTTTTTT